>Ga0208193_1000434_pt1 | contig 23469 bp, 14 predicted proteins | sample June2015DPH_17_2_FD_184716 | JGI IMG/M metagenome (GOLD analysis project Ga0208193, IMG submission 184716) | Peatland microbial communities from SPRUCE experiment site at the Marcell Experimental Forest, Minnesota, USA - June2015DPH_17_10... | ecosystem: Environmental > Terrestrial > Soil >... | reverse complement strand
CATAGGACATTGCCGTGTTTCCCATCGACATCGGCGCGGCACTGAGGCACGCCCGCGCGCTCGTTGCGAAGGCCGAGGATGAGGCGGCGAAACAGGCCTATCTCGACATCCTGCGCGCCGATCCCACGCATCCAGCCGCGCTCAACGAACTGGGCACGCTGGCTCTCTCAGGCGGATTTCGCACGGCCGCGCGCAGCGCCTACCTGCAGGCGGTACGGCATCACCCGGGCGATAAAATCGTCCGCGTCAACCTCGCCAATCTGCTGCGCGAGGAGCATGACTTCGCCGCGGCCAGAATGCATTATGAGGCCGCGCTGGCCATCGACCCCGATTTTCCAGAGGCGCATCAGGGCATGGCCGCGGTGCTGAACGAACTGGGTCTCGAGGGCGCCGAGCAACACCGGGAGAAAGGATTTCCGGGCCACGCCGTCGTCGCCAAACCCTACCGCGGCACGGGAATCGGCGTGCCGCTGCTCCTTCTGGTGTCGGCGCGCGGCGGCAATATCCCGACTCAGCTGTGGATCAGCGACCGGCAGTTTGCGGTGACCGCCGTCTACGCCGAGTTCCATGATCCGGCTCTGCCGTTGCCGGCGCACGCGCTGATCGTGAATGCCGTGGGTGATGCGGATCTCTGCGACATTGCCCTGGCGCGCGCCGAGGAAATCGCTGCGCGCAGCGCGGCGCCGGTGATCAACTCGCCGGCGCGGGTGCGCCTCACCGGGCGCGCTGAGAATGCGCGCCGCCTGGCGGCCGTCGAGGGCGTGATCACGCCGGAAATCCGCACGCTGTCCCGCGCGGCAATACTCGCCGACGATGATCTGGTCTTCCCGCTATTATTGCGGCGGCCCGGTTTTCATACCGGGCGACACTTCGTCCTGGTCGAGGACCGCGATGCCTTGGCGCCCGCAATCGCGGCATTGGCCGCGCATGAATTGCTCCTCATCCAGTATCTGGATGCGCGTGGCCCGGACGGGATGGCCCGCAAATACCGCGTGATGTTCATCGACGGTGCGGCCTATCCTCTGCATCTGGCGATATCCGCCGACTGGAAAGTACATTATTTCAGCGCCGGCATGGCGGGCAATGCCGCCCACCGCGACGAAGAGCGCCGCTTCCTGGAAGACATGCCCGCGGTGCTGGGCCCCGCTGCGATGGCGGCACTCGCACGGATCCATGGCATTCTCGGGCTCGAATACGGCGGGATCGATTTCGCGCTCGCGGCCGACGGCTCGGTGCTCTTGTTCGAAGCCAATGCGACCATGGTGGTGTTCCCTCCGAATCCCGAACCGATCTGGGACTATCGGCGCAATGCAATCGATCGTGTACTGAAGGCGGCGACCCAGATGCTGCTCCGCCACGCAGAACGGTGATTCCATCTCGCGCCGCGGCCGCTCTGCATGGCATGATGGCTGCATGACGATCACCATTTCTCGAATCACCCCGGCCCTCGGCGCCATTGTCGAAGGAGTTTCGCTCTCCGAGGAACTACCGCAGCAATCCATCGACCGCCTCGGCGAACTGCTGGTGGAACATCAGGTCCTGTTCTTCCGCCGGCAGACGCTTACCCCCCGGCAGCAGTGCGGATTCGCGGCGCGCTTCGGCGAACTTCACGTACATCCCATCTATCCCGTGCTGCCGGAGCTGCCCGAGATCATGGTCATCGACACGCACGCGGGGTTTCTGCCCGACAACGACAATTGGCACACCGACGTCACTTTCAGTCCGACGCCGCCCCTGGCCGGCATCCTGGCCGCCAAGCAGCTGCCGAGCCTGGGGGGAGATACCCTGTGGTCGAGCAATCTGGCCGCCTATGAAGCCCTGTCCGCGCCGATGAAACGGCTGCTCGAAGGCTTGACCGCCGAGCACTCCGTGGTGAAATCCTTCCCGGCCGGTCGCTGGGGAACGGATCCTGCGTTCAAGGAGCGCTACGATCGCGCCGTCGCGAAGCATCCGCCGGTGACTCATCCGGTGGTGCGCACGCATCCGGTCTCCGGGCGCAAAAGTCTGTTCGTCAACGACGGATTCACCACGCACATCCACGAACTCGGCGCGAGCGAAAGCGATGCACTGCTGGCCTTTCTGTTTGCGCACGCGGCACGGCCCGAATTCACTCTGCGCTGGCGCTGGAGCGTGGACGATGTCGCGTTCTGGGATAATCGAATCACGCACCACTACGCCGTCTCGGACTATCTGCCTGAACGGCGCGTCATGCATCGCGCAACCGTGATCGGTGATCGGCCTTTCTGAGCGCGCCGATTCCCGAGTCTGCCGGACGCCGGTGCATCGTCGCTACAATTCTTCGTACTGACGAGCCTCGACCGCAAGCGCGGCAATGGCGGGCTTTCTGCCGAACCGGACGCGTGCGCGGAAGCCGGCCAACAGTATGCCGAGGCTGATGACACCGAAAATGAGCGGCGTGCGCTGTTCCGGAATGAACGCCATGGCGAGAACGATGCCGAGCATGCCGGCGATCGCCAGATAGGTCAGGTACGGGTACGCCCACATGCGCATTCGGAGCCGCGCGGGATCCTCCCTTTCCAGTCGCGCGCGCAGCCGCAGTTGCGAAACGGCGATCAGCACGTAGACGAATATCGCCACCGTTCCGTAGGAATTGACGAGGAACGCAAACACCGTGTCAGGCGATATATACGACATGATCACGGCGCCGTAGCCGAACACAGTTCCCAAGAGAATGGCGCGGGACGGCACGCCGTTGCGGCTGAGCTTGGCCAGACCCTGCGGCGCATCGCCGCGCCGGGTCAGAGCGAACAGCATTCGCGAGGAGGCATACAGTCCCGAATTCAGGGCGGACAGCACCGCTGTGAGGACCACGGCGTTCATGATCTGCGCGGCGGCCGGGACGCCCATCGCCGTCAGGGCGCTGACGTACGGCGCGGAGATCGCCGCGGAGTTCCAAGGCACCAGGCAGACGACCAGGAGGATGGATCCCACATAGAAAAACAAGGCGCGCGTAATGACCCAGTTGGTCGCATCGGCCACCGCCTTTGCGGGCTCGGCCGCCTCCGCCGCGGCGATCGTGACTATTTCAGCGCCGAAGTAGAAACCCGTTGCCGCCACGGCTCCGGTGAAAACAGGCAGAACTCCGTTCGGTGCAAAACCGCCCCGCGCCCACAGGTTGGCGACGCTGGGAGCGACGCCCGGCCACAGGCCGAACACATACGCTCCCGCCACCATCAAGAACACGACGATGGCAGCGACCTTGATCGAGGCGAACCAGAACTCGAATTCGCCGTACGACCTCACCGAGATGAGATTCGTCAGAGTCAGTAATAGCATCATCGACAAGCTGATGGCCCATGAAGGCGCCCCGGGGAACCAGAAACGAATCAGCCCGGCCCCGGCGACGGCCTCGAGCGCCACGACGATGACCCAGAAATACCAGTACATCCAGCCGGTCACAAAACCCGCCAGCTCGCCCAGCCGCGGGCGGTCGCTCCAAGCCAGGCGGGAATATTCGTAAAACGAGCCCACCGTAGGCAACGCGACGGCCATTTCCCCGAGCATGCGCATCACCAGCACGACCAGCAGCCCCGTGATCGCGAAGGAAATGACGGCCGCCGGGCCGGCCGCCTTGATGACCACGCCGCTGCCGACGAACAGCCCGGCGCCGATGACGCCGCCGAGAGCGATCATCGTCATGTGCCTCTGCTTCAGGCCGTGGCGCAGGCCGCTCGATGGCCGGGGGTCGTTATCCACGACGGCCATCATGGCGGCAGCAGCACTTCATCTACAGCTCAGCGGGAAGTCACCGTCGTTTCGAATTCCACGGTGACGCGCCGATTCTCCGCGCGTCCCTTCGCCGTTTTGTTGTCCGCGATGGGGTGATCCTCGCCGAATCCCTGCGCCGTCAGGATGCCCGCCTGGACTCCGTGCGATTCGAGGTAATCCTTCACGGCAAACGCGCGCCGTTCGGACAGCTTCTGGTTGTATTCCGGCTTGCCGACGGAATCCGTGTAGCCGCGGATGTCCACCTTCGAGCAGTGGCACTGCTCGATCGTGGATGCCACACCGGCGAGAACCGCGGTCGATTCCGGCAGCAGCTTGGCCGATGCGGTCTCGAAATTAACGCCCTTGAGCACGAGCTCCTTGGCCGGCGGCGGCGGCGGCGGCGGTGCCACGGCCTCAGGCGGCGGAGGCGGAGGTGGCGGCGGCGGCGGCGGTGGGGGCGGAGGCGGCGCTACGGCGGGGGCAGGCTTCGGCGGGGGACTGCCGCCGCCGAAGTGGTAGCTCAGATCGATCCCGGCGGTAAGCGGCTGCTCCATTGAGGTCCGGTTGAAAGTCGGGATGGCGACGTTGATCGCCGGCGAGTTGCTGAGCAGCGCCACTCTGTTAGTGACATTGTTCACGAACAATTCAGCCTTCCAATGGTTGCCTTCGATACCCGCGCGGACATTGGTCAAGTCATAGGCCGGCAGATAATTGGCCTGGGCCGTGGTGTCGATGCGCGAACCGACATAGTTGTTGTCGACGCGAGTGATAAAACTGATCGAGTCGTTGATGGGGTGCCGGTATGCAAGCGATCCCGACGCCGTGACCTCCGGGACTTCCTGCACGCGATCATCGATGGTCGTAGCCGGCACGGCGTTCGCGATGTACTCCGCGTGCAACCAGCTGCCGTTCACCGAAAACACCAGTCCGGTCGTCACCAGCGTGCTGATCTCGAGTTCCGCGCCGTAGATGTGCGCGTCGCCCGCATTGCTCGTGAAGGGGAAGCCGCAATCCAGCGGGATGTTCTGCTGAATGTGCTGCCAATTCTCGAAATACGCGGCCGAGTTGACCGTCACGCGGCCCTCGCCGTCGCGGAATTTCTCGCCGAGCTCGTAGCTCCACACCTTGTCCGACTTGAAGCCCAGGGGCGCGGACGTCAGGCCTATGGCTTCGAGATTCGCCAAGCACGTAGTACCGAGCGTTCCTGAAGTCGGAATGGGTTGGTTGCCGCCTCCGGGCCGGAAACCTTGAGAGGCGGTTGTGTAGACCATCAGATCCGGGTCGATCTGATACGAAAGATTGAGCTTCGGAGTGACGCCCGAATCGCGCTCATCGGTGGAATAGTAGTTATTGTCGGGGCCGCCCGAGGAGCTCAGATATCCGGAAACCGCGGTGTTCACCGTCCCATGGTAATAAAACCGGCGCAGACCGGCCGTCACCGTGAACTGCTGCAAGAATGTGTAGGATACTTCGCCGAAGAATGAATTCTGGAGAATCTTCGTGGGTTGAATTTGCGTGAATGCATCCGGGATGGTACCGGGAACTTGCGTGAACGGCGTCTGGACGAACTCATCGAAGTCCGACTCGAAATCCTGGTAGAAGTAGCCCACCAGCCATTTGAAATTCGTGTCGCCCGCCGAGGTCAGGCGAACCTCCTCGCTGTATTGCTTGGACTTGTCATCCTCGAGCGAGGTCGGAAAGTTCTGCCCCACTCCACCCTGAAAAGCATAGAAAGGAACTCCGAGCGCAAACCCGAGTTCCTCCACCCCGTCCTGGCGCAGGTTCTCGTCGCGCGTCCAGAAGGACGTCGTCGAGGACAGATCGGCCCAGCCGAAGTGGTACTGAGCGTTGAGGCCGCCGATATCGATTCGATCCTGGAATGGTTCGGGCGAATTGAAGGGCTGATACTGGTTGTTCGTCCCCGGTGGTCTGTCGATGAGACTGAGACCATCTTGCGTGATCTTTTGGTACATGAAAGAGGGTTCGATCGACAACCGGTCGGTCGCATTCCAAAGCAGCGCAATGCGCGCGCTCGTCAAGACTTCATCGTTGACGTCCCGAAAGTTGTTCGCGACCGGCGCGGCCGCCACATTGCCGCGGGTGGTACCGGTAGGAGTCGGAAAATCCGGTTCAGCGATCACTTTGCGATCGATCCACCCGCCTAGGTGCTCCTGCGTGCCGACGATGCGCACCGCCGCGGTGTCGGACAGCGGCAGGTTGACCATGGCGTTGCCGTCGCTATTGAGCGTATCGCTGCCGCTGGTGTGCCCGAGAATAGTTTCCACGGAGGCGTCGAACGCCGTCGGATCCGGGGCGTTGGGAACCAGTTTGATCGTGCCGCCCATGGAGCCGGACCCGTACAGCGTGCCTTGCGGTCCGCGCAGAACCTCGACACGATTGAGGTCGTAGAGGTCGGGGTCTATGACCACCTTGCCGTTCTGTGCGGAAGCCGGGGCGGTCAGCGGTATATCGCCGAGATAAAATCCTACCGTCGATGAATTGCCGCCCGCGGAGCTCATTCCCCGCATCTCGAGCTCGGTCTGTCCGGGGCCGCTGCTTCTCATGGAAACGCCGGGAACCGATTGCACTATCGCGGAAATGTCGGTGATGCCGCGATCCTGCAGGTCCTGGCCCGTGATCGCCGTGATGCTGATCGGCGTGGCTTGTACGGTCGATTCGCGCTTCTGCGCGGTGACGACGACTTCTTCGAGCTGATCCAACTTATTCTCTTGCTGGGCAAGGGCGGCGCCCGCCACTGCAAGACCGAAAACCGACGCGGATATGGTTCTCAATAGTTGGCCCGATGATCTTCGCCTCATGGCACACCCCTTTTTTGTTAGCTGGCGACGGCGACCGTCCGATGGTCGAATGCTACAGGAGGGGGCGCCTTAGTGCAGCACGAAAACGCAATCTGTTGTCAAAAAGATACAGATTGCCCAGCCTTTCCTAGCGCCGTGCCGGCCTCGCCGTAGAATTGCGCACGACCAACTCGTGATCGAGCAGATGCCGCGGAATGCGGTCGGGCCAGCCGTTGCGCCGAGGTTCGAACTGAATGATCAGGTCCGCGGCGATTCTCGCCATTGCCGCCACGGGCTGACGAACGGTGGTCAACTCGGGCCAGATCATGCTCGCGACGGGCGCATCGTCAAAACCGGCGACCGACAATTGCCCCGGCAGGTCGAGCCCGAATTTGCGCGCCATCGACACCGCGGCCGCGGCCATGTCGTCATTGCTCGCAAAGATGGCCGTGGGTGGCGTCGTCGCGCGCAACATCCGCTCGGCGCAGATCAAGCCGTCGCCGAAATCGAAGTTGCCGGTCTGCACCAAGTCGGAGTCCACCGGAATCTTCTGCGCGCGCATTTCGTCGACGAACCCCAGGTAGCGCTGCTCCGTCGCTCCATGCTCGGGTTTGCCCAGCATGAATCCGATGCGTCGATGCCCGAGGCTCGCCAGATGCGCCGTGATCTGCCGGGCAGCTGCGTAGTCGTCGATGCCGATCGATGGGGTGGCACTCAGGTGGTGTTTCGGCGCGATCCGCACGATGGGTATCGAAGCCTCGTGAAGCTTGCCCAGTACCACGGGATGGTCGCTCAGGGGAGGCAGTAAAATCACGCCCTCCAGGCGCAGTTGCCCGAGCAAGGTATCGATCTGCTTGTGGATGTCGGGGCTTTCCACATCCCAGGGTTCCACCATCAAGTGCAGGCTGGACTCCCGGCAACGCGCGACGGCGCCCGCCTGAAATTCGCTCAAGTAGTCCCCGGGCTTTTCACAGAACAGACCGATGAGAAAGGAGCGGTTGCTCGCGAGACCGCGTGCGTTCAGATTCGGCCGGTAGTTCAGTTGCTCGATGGCCTCGAGAATCCGCGCGCGGGTGTCGGAACGAACGCGCGGTTCATTATTGATGACCCTGGATACGGTCTTGGGCGAAACCTTGGCGAGGTCCGCCACCTCCTGGATGGTGACGGCTGCCGGACTTAAATTGGTGGCCAATGTGCGAAACCTCGAAACCGCTCATAGTCTAGCGATTCGCCATTGCTCCGGGGCACTTTGCAAAGGAGCTCGCGGCCCTGGGCGCCAGGCTCACCTCCGAGATCGTCAGGCCGAAGTGGCCCTGGGTTTCGACCGCGAACGGCGCTTCCACCCGGGCGAGGTCGGCACCCACGCGTGTATAGCACGACAACGGAATCGACAGGGTTCGCCACTCACCCGGCGGGGAGTTCCTGAAGGCGCGAGTCATATCCAGCATCGCGCCGGCGCGAGTGGCGCAAAGAGGCTCGGTACAGCGCAAGCCGATCTTCACCTCGTGGTCGGGCGCTCGGTCGACGCGATAACGCAGGTCGAGTACATCTCCCCGCTTCGCCTGCGGCCGCAAGTCGCTGGGCCGTCCGGAAATGGTGAACAAAGCGCTGCTCGTGCCCGCCCACAGGATGGAGCTGCCATCGGGAACCATCTCGGCCACCACTCTGCGCTGTGGGCTTTCCTGGCGCATCGTCGTGAGATGAACCTCGGCGCCGCCGTCGGCGACGAAAATTGACCAGGGCGCGGTGACATGCCCGGCGTGAAACAGGCTGCCGGGCGAAGCGATCCAATGCGGTGGTATTTGTGGATCCTCCGGCAGCCCGGCCGACTCCACTGCGCTGTGATAGTCGAGGCCCCAGCCGCGGGGGAACAGCGCATTGGTTGCGTTTCCGGCCGCATCGAACGTCACCGGCATGGCGGTGCGCGGCCACGAGAAGGCTAGCCGGCCGGTAAAGTCGTACGGCTGAGGACCGCTTTGGAGTTGCCCGTCAGGGGGCTCCCGGCCGGCCGGGCGGAACAGCACATCGGCCACGCCCTCGCCTTCGCTTCCCGGCAACCATGCCGCGACGAAGGCATCGGAGGCATTGATCTCCGGGTTGACCCACAGAGGCCGGCCCGACAAGAACACGGCCACGGTCGGTACGCCTTGGGCATGTAGTCGGCGCAATAGCTCCAGTGGGCGTTCGTCATCGGAAGAGAACGCTAGATTCTCTCGATCGCCTTGGAATTCGGCGTAAGGCCCTTCGCCGAACACCACGATGGCCGCGTCGGGCTTTTGGCCGAATCGACCATCCTCGCTCAGCACCGCCGTCCCTCCGGCGGCCGCCACCGCCGATTGAATGCCGCCGAAGATGGACGTGGCACCGGGGAAATCGGCGTTGCCGTTCTGATCGCCCTGCCAGTCGATGGTCCAGCCGCCCGTCTGCGCGCCTATCGAATCCGCCGCGGCGCCGGCCACCATGATTCTCGAGCGCGGGTTCAGAGGCAAAGTGCCGTGATCGTTCTTGAGCAGTACCAAGGACTTGCGCACGGCCTCACGCGCAAGCGCCCGATGAGCCGCACTGCCGAGACCGGAGAGATCCGCCGGCGCGGCACGTTGTGCCGGCGCCGGCCGCCGGAACAATCCGGCAATGGCCTTGACGCGTAAAATGCGCCGCACGGCATCGTCGATGCGAGACTGCGGAATCTCTCCGGACTGCGCTTCCGCCAAGGTGTTCTTGTAAAGCTCCCGCCAACCGTCCGGCGCCATCAGCATGTCCACTCCGGCAAGTATGGCGGCCGCACACCGGTACTTGGTGCAGCCCGGAACTTCCTCATGAGCATTCCAGTCTCCCACCACGAAACCCTGAAAGCCGAGCCGTCCCTTCAGTACATCGGTGAGCAGATAGTGGTTGGCGTGCATCTTCAAGCCGTTCCAGCTGTTGTACGAAGCCATGACGATCAAAGCGCCGGCTTTGATCGCGGCCGGGTACCCCACGCCATGCACCGCACAGAGCTCCGCCTCGGAAACGATGGCATCGCCCTGATCCCGTCCGGCCCGGGTGGCTCCGTCGCCGAGAAAATGCTTGACCGACGACAGCGTGCGGCCGGGTGCCATGAACTCGGGCGTGCCGCGCTCACCCTGAAGTCCCGTGACCATGGCCGCGGCGTACTCTGCGACCAATTCCGGCGATTCGGAATAGCTTTCATAGGATCGGCCCCAACGAACGTCGCGAGCGACGGCCACGGTGGGTGCGAACGTCCAATCCATGCCCGTGGCTGCCACTTCTTCCGCGGTTGCCTCGCCGATCCGGCGCACCAATTCGGGATCGTGCGCGGCCCCCAGAGCGACATTGTGCGGAAAAATGGTGGCGCCCACGACTTTTGCATGCCCATGCACCGCGTCGATGCCGAATAGAATCGGGATCGGCGGATGGGCCGCGCCGGTCGCCGCCAGCGAGGCGCGATAAAATTCGTCGGTCAAATCCAGCCAGGCTTGCGCCGTGGCTCGGACATTGTCGCCGGGAGCGGCATTTCCCCCTGCGAGGATCGAACCCAATTTATAGGTGCGCAACTCAGCCGGGGAAATCGAGGCAATGTCGGCCTGAATCATCTGACCGACCTTGTCCTCCAGGCTCATGTGCGCCAATAGCTGCCGGACGAAGGCCTCGATGGCAGGGTCCGCCGCCGCGGCTGCAGCGGCGGGCCAAAGCTCAGGATGTACACTGGGCGGCGATGCCGGTGCCGCCTGCGGCGTGCCGGGGAAAACCAATAACACGAGCGCAGCGACGGCGGCGAAGGTGGGGCACGGGCGCACAGAACTCTCCTTAACTCAACGCACGGACCTTGAGTCGCCGACACCCCGAGCTTCGCGTTTGCGAACTCAGATCCATGGATACGAATACGTCATAACTATTTGTAATATTTATACTTTTGAGAAATTAGACGCGGCCGGCAAAATCTCCGCAACCGCCTTCGATGCCGCAGCTTACAGGATAAATGAAAAAATGTCAGCGCTGTCAATTTCTGCATCCGTGAGCTTGCTGAGCCTGCTCGACTGGCTGGTGGTGGCCGCCTACACAGGGGGTCTCGTCGTTCTGGGGTTGCTGATGTCGCGGCGGCGAATCGCGCCCGTGGATTATTTTCTGGCGTCCCGGGCAAACCGTTGGCCGGTGATCGGTCTTGCGCTGCTAGCCTCCAATATGTCCTCCACGGCATTGGTGGGGCTCGCCGGGGGTGCCTATGCCATTGGGATTTCAGTCTACGACTACGAATGGTCGGCCATCGTCATCCTGGCGTTCTTCTGCGTGTTCCTGCTGCCCTCCATCATGCGCAGCCAGATCTACACCATGCCGGAGTTCCTTGAACGGCGTTACGACGGCCGCGTGCGCCTGTATTTCGCGCTGCTCACCCTGTTCCTCAATATCTTTGTCGACTCCGCCGGCGTGTTGTACAGCGGCTCGCTGGTCTGCCGGCTGTTGTTTCCTGCGTGGCCCTTGGGGCTGATTGCCGCGCTGCTGGCAGGCACGGCCGGCTTGTATGCCATTTTGGGAGGCTTACGCTCAGTGATCTATACCGAAGCGGTGCAGGCCGTCGTGCTGATGCTGGGCGCACTCATGATATCGATCGGCGCCTTCAGCCGTGCCGGGGGCTGGCACGCGGTCATGAACGGCGTGGATCCGGCGGCGCTATCGCTCATGCGGCCGATCGGCGATCGCGGCGTCCCGTGGCCGGGACTGTTGCTCGGAATTCCATTGCTGGGATTTTATTACTGGTGCACGAACCAATCGATCGTGCAGCGCATGTTGTCGGCCAAGAACCTGGATCACGCCCGCTGGGGCGCCCTCTTCGCCGGCTTGCTGAAGCTGCCGGTGCTGTTCTTGATCGTGCTGCCGGGTACCTGTGCGCTGCTGCTGTTTCCGAATCTGCCGCGGCCCGACCTCGTCTATCCCAACTTGATTCTGCACCTTCTGCCCGCCGGCCTCGTGGGGCTCGTGGTCGCGGGATTCATCGCGGCGACCATGGTGTCGACTGCCTCGATGCTCAATTCCGCCTCGACGCTGATGACCATGGACGTCATCCGCCAGCTCAAGCCTCATCTGACGGATTCGCAGGTGGTTCGAATCGGCCGCGCGAGCACCGCCGGCTTGCTGGTGGTGGCCATCGCCTGGGCTCCGCAGCTGCAACTGCTTCCCTCGCTGTGGCAATACCTGCAGGCGGTGCTGGCCTACGCAGTGCCGCCGGTGGTTGCTCTGTTCCTCGTCGGAATGTTCTGGCGCGGGGCCAATGCGGACGGCGCCGCAGCGACCATGCTGCTGGGATCGCTCTGCGGTTTCGCTCTGTTCCTCATCAATGGGGTGCTCGGATGGACTCACTTCCACTTCCTGTACGCCGCGCCGATTCTTACGGCCCTGGATGCGTCGATTCTCGTCGGGGTCAGCCGGCTCGGAGGAGGACCCGCCGCCGCTTCAGGCGCGGTCGCCATGTGGAAATTCGACTTCAGCCGGGCCGAGCAAATGCGCCTCAAACTCGTGCCCCTGTGGCAGGATTACCGCTTCCAGGCCGCGGCATTGCTGGCGCTGACGGGCGCCTTGGTCATGGCCTTTCGTTGAGCCGCCGGGAGACTTTCATGAAAAGCTGGCCTGACCGACGACTGCTCGATTTGTTCGGCATCGCACTGCCCATCGTCCAAGCGCCCATGGCGGGACCGGGCACGCCCGAATTGGCCATGGCGGTCAGCGACGCCGGGGGCCTGGGTTCTCTGCCCTGCGCACAGCTCAGCGTGGAACAGGCCCGCGCGGCGCTCGATCTGATCCGCCCCGCATCGCGGCCTCTCAATCTCAATTTCTTCTGTCACGTTCCGCCAGTCGCCGATTCCGTACGCAGCCTGAACTGGCGTGCGCGCCTGGCACCGTACTACGTGGAGTTGGGTCTCGATCCCGAGGCAGTCCCCCCGCAGGCTGGCCGGCGGCCTTTCGACGGCGATTTTTGCACCTTGGTCGAAGAATACCGGCCGCGGGTGGTGAGCTTTCATTTCGGCCTGCCGCGCAGCGACCTGATGGATCGCGTCAAGGCGGCCGGCGCCAAAGTGATTTCCTCGGCAACCACCGTTGCAGAAGCGCGCTGGCTCGAGGATCACGGCTGCGATGCCATCATTGCGATGGGATTCGAGGCCGGGGGCCACCGCGGGAATTTTTTGACCGAGGACATGTCGCGGCAGATCGGAACATTCGCTCTGGTGCCGCAGGTGGTGGACGCGGTGTCGGTTCCGGTGATCGCGGCCGGCGGCGTCGCCGACGCGCGCGGCATCGTCGCAGCTTTTGCACTGGGTGCCGCCGCCGTGCAAATCGGCACGGCGTATTTGTTCTGCCCCGAAGCGAATTTACCCCGCGTGCATCTCGCTGCTCTGAACGCCGCCGCCGACGACGACACCATGATCACCAATGTATTCACCGGCCGTCCGGCGCGCGGCGTAGTCAACCGGCTCATGCGTGAACAAGGGCCTCTTTCGGCCGTGGCGCCGGAGTTTCCGTTGGCCGCCGCGGCGCTGGCACCGCTCAGATCGAAATCCGAGGCAGCAGGCTCGAGCGATTTCACCAATTTGTGGTCGGGACAGGCGGTCCGATTGGCTCGCCGGCCGACGCCGGCCGGCGAGCTCACGCGGCTGCTCGCCCGCCAAACCCTGGAAAAGCTCGACTATGGAACGGCGTCGAGCGCCGCCGACGACTCGACATAATATCGCCGTCGTAGGATTTAAGATTAACGGCCGGCCGCCGAAACCCTGGTATGGGCGCGCGCCCTGATAGGACCTATTCATGCCCAATGCTTCCATGACTCCTACTTATCAGTCCAGCGGCGGATCCGTGCCGGCTGCAAGCGTGGGAGCCGCTCCCGAGACGCGAGGTACGGCACTCGATTTTCTGCGTCTCCTGGCAATGGAAGTTTCCAAGGGCACCGTGGACCTGCCCTGCTTCCCGGATGTGGTGGTCCGAATCCGGCACGCCTTGGCGAATCCCAGCACGACGATCGAAAAGACGGTCGCCATCGTCGGCAACGAGCCGCGTCTGTCGGCGCGGCTGCTGCAAACGGCCAACTCGGCCGCCTTCAATACCTCGGGCAAGCCCCTGACGGATCTGCGCTCGGCGATTACTCGCTTGGGACAGCAGCTGGTCCAGAGCGCGGCGGTGGCCTATGCAGTCCAGCAGATGAAGCACGCTCCCTCGCTGCGCTCCATCGCCAAGCCCTTGAACGAGTTATGGCGGGATTGCATTTTGGTGGCATCGATCAGTCAGGCCGCGGCCGAGCACACCAAGATCAGGCCGGACGAGGCGTTCCTGACGGGCTTGCTCCACGGCATCGGACGGCTCTACATCATGGTGCGCGCCGTGGGCCAGGCGGAGAAGTTCGGCGGAGATCAAGCCTTTTTGGATCTCATCGCCGATTGGCACGCATCCATCGGCAAGGCGGTGCTCGAGAACTGGGGCTTCGCGGAGCAGATGTGCAACGCCGTGGGCGACCAAGACGATCACGAACGCCGCCGGGTGCATGGCGATGAATTATCGGACATTCTCGCCGTCAGCGTCGTCCTCGCTGCGGCCATGAAGAATCCCTCCACACCGCCCGCCACGGACCAAATCAGGGCGTTTCAGAATATCGGTCTCACCGCGTCAGACTGCGCGGCCATACTGACTCAAGCCAAGCACCATCTCGGGTCGCTGCACGACGCCTTGGGCGGCTGACGGAGCATTGGGGGCGCCCAGGGCACCCAGGGCGCCTGAAGTCGGGCTCAGGGTTTTGGGGCGCCGGCCAACCCGCGGCAACCCACGCCTTCGCTGCATACCTGATTGACGGGACACGCCACCGGCATTCCCTTCACGCATCCGCGCGCATCGGCGTCCGGTGAGTGAGGTGCACAGCGCTCTTGTCCGTTGCAGCTTCGCTTGTCGTCGCAATCCGCATCGCTCCTGCAGGCAATAGCCGACTGATCGCGATCCATGGTCGCGAGTTCGCTTTGCCGGCCGACGACGCCCGACAGCGTGGCGTCGAGCAGCAACGCAGGCGCCTCCTTGCCCGAGGGCAATTCGACATCGGCGGCGACTATCTCCAAATTGGGCATCAAGGGGTTCGCGCTGCGGTAGTACAAACTGAAACGCACCACGCTGCGCGGGTCGAGGGCCTCGTTCAATGTCACTGGGATGATGTGCGTGGAATCGCGCGCCCATGCCTCGCCGTGCACCAAAGGCAGGTGTCTGGCGCTTTTACCCGCCTCGTAGATACGCAATTCCAGCGAGCTGCCGGCGCTCAATTCCTGGGCGCCCGTGACGATTCGAACTTCGAGACTCGACACGGGGACCGCTTCGGCGCTGACGGTGCCCAGCGCCCCGGACAGGGCGAGCCATACGATTGCTGGCAGGTGTAACTTCACGGCCATCTCCCCTACATATCCATTCGCTCATCATAGCCGATACGGCGGGCGCCCCCGCGCCCCAATCGGCACCTCGGATCGCCGGCCATTCTAATCGCCGGCAAGAGCGCCGAATCCGCGCGATCGCACAGTTTTGCAGCCGGGGCTGCTCGTGGGGCGTTCATATAGAATCTCCTCCACGTTGAACGGGTAGGTGCCATGGCGGAATTGAAGGCGGAGTTGAAGCGGATTTTCGGTTTCGATGAATTTCGGGCCGGACAGGAAGCGGTGGTACGCGACGCACTGGCGGACCGTGACCTTCTCGCCCTCATGCCCACCGGCGGCGGCAAATCCCTGTGCTTTCAATTGCCCGCGATGCTGCGGCCTGGCGTCACCCTGGTCGTATCGCCGCTGATCGCCTTGATGCAGGACCAAGTGCGCCTGCTGCGGGACAACGACATCCCCGCCAGTTTCATCAACTCGAGTTTGGAACCCCAGGAAGTGTCGCGGCGCACCGCCGCGCTGCTGCGGGGCGACTACAAGCTGTTCTATCTGGCGCCGGAACGGCTGTTACTGCCCGAGTTCCTCGAGGGGCCGCTGCGCGCCGTGAGCCAGGGTCCCGGAATCAGCGCTTTCGTCATCGACGAGGCCCACTGCGTCTCGGAGTGGGGCCACGATTTTCGGCGCGAATACAGGCAATTGTCTGCCTTGCGGCGCCGGCACCCGCAAATCCCGATGCTGGCATTCACGGCCACGGCGACCCCGCGAGTGCGCACCGATATCGTGGCGCAGCTGGCTTTGCGCGATCCGGCGCTGCATGTGTCCAGTTTCAATCGGCCCAATCTTTTCTACCAGGTACGCGCCAAGACCAAGCAGACTTACCCGGAATTGCTGACCCAGGCGCGCGGCGGCGGCGCCGGCATCGTCTACTGCCTGTCGCGCCGGCGAGTCGACGAGCTGGCGCTGCAACTGCAGAATGACGGCATCCAGGCGCGCCCCTATCACGCCGGCCTCGATGCCGATGTTCGCCGCAGCAACCAGGAGGCTTTCATTCGCGACGATGTTCAGGCGATCGTCGCAACCATCGCATTTGGAATGGGCATCAACAAGCCCGATGTCCGCTGGGTTGCGCATTACGATCTGCCGAAGACGCTGGAGGGCTACTATCAAGAGTCCGGCCGCGCAGGCCGCGATGGGGATCCCGCGCGCTGTACCCTTTATTTCGGCGCCTCGGACATTCGGACTGCGGATTTTCTGATCCAGCAGAAAATCGATCCCGATACCGGCGCGGCGCTCGAGGAAGAGCAACGCATCGCACGCCAGCAATTGCGGCAGGTGCTGGACTATGCCGAGTCGACCGAATGCCGCAGAGCGGTCCAGCTGCGCTACTTGGGCGAAAATTTCGCGGCGCCATGCGGAGCTTGCGACAATTGCTGCGAGCCGCGGACCCTGCAGGATTGGACCACGGAGGCGCGGCAATTCATGTCCTGCATCGCGCGCCTCGCGCAGCGCAGACAGCGTTTCGGAGCAGCCCAAATCATCGACATCCTGCGCGGCGCGCGCAGCGAGCGCGTGCTTTCGCGCGGACACGACACCTTGAGCGTTTACGGAATAGGGAAACAGCGTTCGGTCGATGAATGGCGCAGCGTGGCCCGCGCCCTGCTCCATCAAGGGCTCATCGACGAAACTCAGGATGGCTACCCGGTACTGTCGCTCAATGCACAAAGCGGGCCGGTGCTGCGCCAGGAACTCGTCGTGCGCATAGCCGCGCCGGCCAAGAAGAGTCGGACGCGTGCGGGTTCGGGCACCGCTGCCGATTCCGCCGCAGGCGCGGGTGCCGGCACCCGCGCTGCTGCCGCCGCCTCTCCGCAAAGCAGCGCGCTGTTCGAGCGCCTACGCGCCCTGCGCAAGAGCCTGGCGGACGAGCATGGACTGCCGCCCTACGTCGTGTTCCACGACGCCACCTTGCGCGAAATGGCCGAGCGCCGCCCGCTCACCTTGAATCAGTTTGCCGAGCTTCCCGGTGTGGGTCAGGCCAAGCTGGCGCGCTACGGCGACCAATTCATCGCCGTGGTGCGCGAGCACTACGCAGACTGAGCGGCCGGCGGTGGTCAAAGGCCTCGGCATACCTCAGCGCGTGAAGTAGCGCGGGGCTTTGTGCGTGGGTGATCGCTGCGCGTGAGTCAAGCAGCGCCTGGGTCAAGCAGCGCCTGGCTCAAGCAGCGCGCCGCAGGCGGCGCTTGACCGCGGCCTGCAATTCCTTGATCTCTTCGATATGCAGCGCGGCGCCGCAGCCGGCAAACACCAGTGCGCCGACGATGATCGTCCCCAGCAACGCGCCCAGCTTGATCAGAAATGCCTGCGTCGCCCAGTCCGCCATCAGCCAGCGGGACGAGGCGGCGCAAACCGCGGCCATGGCGGCCGCGGCCAGCGCGACTTTCCCCAGCATCACGAGCATGCGCAGCGACTCGAGACCGTTGAGGTGCCGGCGCATCAGCGCGTAGAGCAGCAGGAAATTGAACGTCGCAATGCAGCCGGTGGAGAACGCCAACCCGCGAAATCCCCAGCCGAGATGGAAAGTGAAGAGCCAATTGAGCAGCAAGTTGAGCCCCACGGCCAGGAAACTCACCACCATGGGGGTTTTGCGCCTGTCGAGCGCGTAGAAAGCGTTCACCAGCACCTTGAGCGCGGCGTATCCGGCAAGGCCGATGGCATAGAACCGCAACGCACCGGCGGCTTGTGTCGATTGAAAGGCATTGAATTTCCCGTGCTGATAGAGCACGGAAATGATGGGATCGGCGAGCATGATGAGGCCGACCGTCGAGGGTACGGTGAGCAGCAGCGCCAAGCGCATGGCGCGCGCAAGCTCGGTGCGAACCGCCGTCATCTGACCGGCCGCGACCAAGCGCGACAACAGCGGCAAGGTGACGGTGCCCAGCGCGACGCCGAACAGGCCCAACGGCAGCTGCATCAGCCGAAACGCGATCGACAGCCAGTAAATCGGCCCGTCGCCGAGCGTCGAGGCAAACATCGAATTGACCAGCACGTTGAACTGCGTCGTGCTGGCGGCGATCACCGACGGTCCCATCAGCAATAAAATCGCCTTCACGCCGGCGTCTCGCCAGTGAAAATCCGGCCGGAAGCGATAGCCGAGCCGCGCCAGGGATGGCAGTTGCACGGCGAGCTGCAGCGCGCCGCCGAAGACCGTGGCGACGGCCAGGCCCACCAGTGCGCGCGGCCCAAAATGCGGGTCTATCCAGAATCCGAGACCCACACCGCCGACGATGGATCCGATGTTGAAGAAGCTCGACGCCATCGCCGGCATGCCGAAGACGCTCTTGGAATTGAGCATGCCCATGACCAGGGCCGCGAGCGATACCAGGAGGATGAACGGAAACATGATCCGCGTCAGCTGTACGGTCAGTGCCGCCTTCCCGGGATCGAAGCCCGGCGCCATCGCCGCCACGAGCTGAGGAGAAAAGACCACGCCGGCAAGGCATAGAAAACCCAGCACCACGCCCGTCAGCGTCGCAGTCTTGTTCGCGAGGCGCCATGCCGCCTCATCGCCGCCGCGCGCGATGGTCTTGCTGAAGGTGGTGACGAATGCCGTCGACAGCGCACCCTCCGCGAACAGATCGCGCAGCAGGTTCGGAATGCGGAATGCGGCCGTAAAGGCATCCATCGCCGCGCCACCGCCAAACAAGGCGGCAAAGATCTGATCGCGCGCCAGCCCGAGCAGCCGGCTGCACATCACCGCCAAGCCGATGATGCCCGCCGCCTTCGTATTCAGCCTCTCGGTACGCTCATCGGCGGCGACGGCGGGGGCACCCGGCGGTTGATCATTCATCAGCAACTATTACCTCGTCAAGAAAGTCCTTCCGCTGTAAGAGCGGACGGAGGCTGGGGTGAGGGGTATCCCGTCCCCTTTCATAAATCTTGATGAAAGGGGACGGGATACCCCTCACCCCAGCCTCCGTCCTCTACTACCGCGTAAAGACTTATTTGCCGGACTACTAGTAGCTTACCTAACGCCCGGTGTCACGTCGTGGCAATCATCGCCGCGACCGTCACCGCCATCACCGCCGTGGCGCTCCACCCAAGGCGGCGCAATCGCGGCCGGATCACGAATCGCCCCATGATGTCTTCGCGCGAGGCAAGCAGCATCATGATCGTCATGATGGGGACCGCGATGACGCCGTTGATTTCGGCGCTCCATACCAGCGCGCGCATCGGGTCCAGATGCGTGAAATTCAGGGCCACGCCCCCCACCGTCGCGATGGCGATGATGCCGTAGAACTCCAGTGCTTGATGCAGCTTCATGTCCATGCCCGACCGCCAATCGAAGCTCTCCGTCACCGCGTACGCGGCCGAGCCCGCGAGCACCGGCACGGCGAGCATTCCCGTGCCGATGATCCCCAGGGTGAACAATAAAAATGCGGTCTGTCCGCCCAGGGGGCGCAGCGCTTCGGCGGCCTGGGCAGAGGTCTGAATATCCACGATGCCGGCTGCGTGCAACGTGGCCGCCGTGCTCAAGATGATGAAGAATGCAATCAGGTTCGAAAAACCCATTCCCACATAGGTATCCCAGCGTATGCGCCGCAGGTGCTTGCGCGCCACTTCCTCGGCGTGCGGCAGCAACGACCCGCCTCCGTTGCGCGCGGTGATCGCCCGCAAGTCCTCCATCTCCTGCGCGGCCTGCCAAAAGAACAGGTACGGGCTGATCGTGGTGCCGAAGACCGCAACTATCATGGTGATGGTGTCGTGATTCATGACGAGCCGGGGCATGACCATCTCGGACACGACCGCGCCCCAGTGCACGTGGACGGTGAATATCACCGCGACATAGGACAGCAGCGCAAGGGTCAGCCACTTCAAATAGCGCACGTAGTCGGTGTAGCGCAGAAAGACCTGCAGTCCGAGGCACAACATTCCCAATCCGACGGAGTAAAGATGCGCAGAGCCGCCGAGCAGCAGGCGCAGCGCCTCACCCATCGCCGCAATATCCGCCGCGATATTGATGGTATTGGCGATCAGCAGCAGACCGACGATGCCGTACAGCACTGACCGTGGAAACACCGCCTTCACGTTCGCCGCCAGCCCCCGGCCCGTGATGCAGCCGAGACGGGCGCTGACCATTTGGATGCCGACCATCAAGGGGTACGTGAACAGTACGGTCCACAGCATGCTGTAGCCGAATTGCGCCCCGGCTTGCGAATAGGTGGCGATGCCGCTCGGATCGTCATCGGCGGCGCCCGTAATGAGGCCCGGGCCCAATTGCTTCACCCGCGGGTCTTCCGAAATGCTTTTGAGCAGATTGACCATCGCCAAACTCCGAAAACGGACCTGAGGTCCCCATGGGAGAAGGGGTGGAAATCGAAGGATCAAGACCGGCTCGAACCGGAATGTTCGAGCCATTTGCGCCTTCCGCATCCGGCCGGATGGCGCTTCGGCGTGCCTAAAGCGTCATCGGGCCGACGGGGGTGCCGCACGCGCAGCACCGATGACCACACGTACAACTACTCACGAGGACAGCCTGTGTAACCGATGACGGGCGGGACGATAGACCCGCGCCGCGGACGTGTAAAGGAATAAATGGCGCGGCGCTCGTACTCCGACAAATAAGTCGTTCCGCGTTGATAGAGGACCGCAGGCTGGGGTGAGGGGTATCCCGTCCCCTTTCATCAAGATTTATGAAAGGGGACGGGATACCCCTCACCCCAGCCTGCGGTCCCCTCTCACTGCGGAAAGACTTTTTTGACGAGGTACTAGCCCACGGCCGCGGCTTTGGCCTTCGCCACCTCGGCGATCACCTCGTCCGCGACCTGGCGCGGCACGGGCTCGTAGTGCGAGAACTCCATGGTGTAGGACGCACGGCCGCTGGTCATGCCGCGCAACTGCCCGATGTAGCCGAACATTTCCGACAGCGGCACGTTCGCCACGACCGCGATATTGGTGCCGCGCTCGAGCTGATCTTGGATGGCGCCGCGGCGGCGATTGATGTCGCCGATCACGTCGCCGAGATAATCGCCCGGGGTCACCGTCTCCACCTTCATCACCGGCTCGAGCAGTATCGGTCCGGCCTTGCGAATGGCTTCGCGGAAGCAGGCCTTGGCGGCGATTTCGAAGGTAAGCGCATTGGAATCGACATCGTGGAAGCTGCCGTCGATCAAAGTCGCGCGAAAATCCACCGTCGGGTAATGCGCGAGCACACCATCTTCCTTCTGAATCTTGAGGCCCTTCTCGACCGACGGCACGAACTCCCGCGGGACCGAGCCGCCCACGGTCTCGTCGATGAACTCGAAACCGGCGCTGCGCTCCAGGGGCTCGAACGTGATCCACACTTCGGCGAACTGGCCGGAACCGCCGGTCTGCTTCTTGTGGATGTATTGTTCGGTGAGCTTCTTGGTGAAGGTCTCGCGATACGCGACCTGAGGCTCTCCCATGATGCCTTCGACACCGAATTCGGTGCGCATGCGGTCGAGCGTGACTTCCAAATGCAGTTCGCCCATGCCGCGCAGAATGGTCTGACCGGTTTCGCGATCGGTCTCCAAATGCAGCGAGGGATCGGCGCGGACCATCTTGCCGAGCGCCGTGCCGAATTTTTCCTGCTCGGTCTTGAGCTTCGATTTCACGGAGACGCTGATGACCGGGTCCGGAAAGCGCATGCGCTCGAGCACGACCGGGGCCGCGGCATCGCATAAAGTGTCGCCGGTCTCGGTATCCGCCAGGGACACGAGCGCGATGATGTCGCCGGCGCGCGCCTCCTCCACGGGATTGGCGTCCTTGGCGAACATTTCCACCATGCGGCCGATTTTCTCGCGCTTGCCGCGGGTGGAATTCTGAACCGAGGCGCCCTTGGTGAGCACGCCGGAATAGACGCGGATGAAGGTCAGGGCGCCATAGGCGTCGTTGATGACCTTGAAGGCCAGGGCCGAGAAGGGTTCGTCGTCCGAGCACTTGCGTTCGCCGATGGGTTCACCGTCGGCATCGACGGTCTTGATCGAGGGAACGTCCGTCGGCGCCGGCATGTAATCGACGACCGCATCGAGTACCTGCTGTACGCCCTTGTTCTTGTACGACGAACCACACAGCACCACCGTGAATGCGGAGGTCAGGGTTCCCTTGCGAAGGCACTTGCGCAGCACGTCCGCAGAGGGAGCCGTACCGTGCGTCAGGTAGGCTTCCATGGCCTCATCGTCCTGCTCGAGGCAGGTATCGACCAATTCCGTGCGGTATTTCTGGATGTCGCCCAGGATCTTCCGATCGCTCGGCGTATTGATGTGCAGCTTGTCGGCGATGTCGGGCGTGATCTCGAGAACCTGCCACTGGGCGTCCTTGTCGTCCGAGTCCCAGACCAGCGCCTTCATCTCGACCAGATCGATCATGCCCTTGAAATTTTCCTCCGATCCGATCGGCAGCTGCGCGGGCAGCGGGCGCGCGCCCAGGCGCTTCTTGATCATGTCGACGCAGCGCAAGAAATTCGCGCCGCTGCGGTCCATCTTGTTCACGTAGCAAATGCGCGGCACGCCGTAGTTGTCCGCCAAGCGCCAATTGGTTTCCGATTGCGGCTCGACGCCGGCGACTCCGTCGAATACCACGACCGCCCCGTCCAGGACGCGCAAGCTGCGATTCACCTCGATGGTGAAATCCACGTGTCCCGGGGTGTCGATGAGATTGATTTTCTTGTCGCGCCAGAAGGCAGACACCGCGGCGCTTTGAATCGTGATGCCGCGCTTCTGTTCCTGCTCGAGATAATCGGTGGTCGTCGACGTCTTCAGATCCTTGGTATCGTGAATGTCGATGATGGTGTGCTTGCGCCCGGTGTAATACAGGATGCGCTCGGTGGTCGTCGTCTTGCCGGCGTCGACATGGGCGATGATGCCGATATTGCGTATATCGGAAAGGGGCGTTGTGCGGGGCATAGCAAGGTTCCGTAAGAATGTAAATGAAGAGGACCGCGGTGGGCTGGCGTCAAAACCGCATATTCTGACACGCTGCCGGCATACCTGTCGACAACTACTGCCTCGCCAAGAAAGTCTTTCCATGGCAGGAGCGGACGGGGGCTGGGGTGAGGGGTCTCCCGTCCCCTTTCATCAAGATTTATGAAAGGGGACGGGAGACCCCTCACCCCAGCCCTCGTCCTCTACTACCGTCGAAGGACTTGCTACTCGACGCTGTAACCACGGCCCTCGAGACAGGCCGCCTGCGCCCTCATGTAGTCCGAACGCCTGTCGGTGGCTGTCTCACTCGCCGACAACGTGGGGTCGAATCCCGTCTGGCTGGCGGCCCACTGATGGCACTCGAACTTGTCCTTCCCCTGCTGATCCTGGCTCTGCCCATTCTTGGGATAGGCGATGAGGTCCGCTCCCGGCGCCGGCGCTCCGTCCGGGCCCGGGCCTTGAAGACCGGGCGGCGGACTCACAGTCTGGTATTGGCTGACCGTGGGGTCCCAGAGGTAATAGGTGTTATTCGCGTAGTAGTAGGGAACGCCGTTCCAATAATACGTCGAGTAGTACAGGGGCAGGCTCGCAAAATACAATCCCAACCCGAGACCTCCC
>Ga0208193_1000433_pt1 | contig 23482 bp, 23 predicted proteins | sample June2015DPH_17_2_FD_184716 | JGI IMG/M metagenome (GOLD analysis project Ga0208193, IMG submission 184716) | Peatland microbial communities from SPRUCE experiment site at the Marcell Experimental Forest, Minnesota, USA - June2015DPH_17_10... | ecosystem: Environmental > Terrestrial > Soil >... | reverse complement strand
AAATCATGGCAGGTCCGGATCGGCTTTTGCTCGATACGGGCATCACGCTTCGCGGCCAGGATCTAAAAACCGTGGGAGAGTTTGAGGTATCGGCCAACCACGAAATCGGATTTACCCTGACTTGGTTGCCGTCTTACCGGCTGGCACCCGACCCACTCCGTCGGAGCGATGCCTTGGCCAACGTCGAAGCATTCTGGAAGAATTGGTCTGCACGACATAAAGCGGATGGAGAATGGTCCCGGGCCGTGAGGCGCTCGCTATTGACGTTGAAAGCTCTGTCCCATCGAGAAACGGGGGGAATCGTGGCCGCCGGCACCACTTCGTTGCCAGAAAAGATCGGCGGCAAGCGTAATTGGGACTACCGCTTCTGCTGGCTGCGTGATGCGACCTTCACGCTATACGCGCTGCTTGAGGCCGGGTACATCGAAGAGGCGAAAGAATGGCGTCGATGGTTGTTACGAGCCGTGGCTGGTAGTCCTGATGATGTGCAGATCATGTATGGCGTCGCAGGAGAGCGGCGGCTTGTAGAATACGAGGTGGCTTGGCTGCCCGGTTATGAAAATTCTGCGCCGGTTCGAGTTGGCAACGCCGCCGCGGGCCAGGTGCAACTCGACGTCTATGGTGAAGTTCTCGATGCTCTTTATGTCGCGCGTAAAGCTGGCTTGGCGCCTAATGCCGCGAGTTGGGCACTCGAATGCGCGCTTGTCGAGCAGTTGGAGACCATTTGGGATAAGCCGGATGACGGGATCTGGGAAGTCCGTGGCGGTCGCAAGCACTTTACCCACTCAAAAGTCATGGCATGGGTCGCTTTCGATCGCATCGTTCGTTCTGTCGAGGAGTTCGGTCTGGAAGGTCCAGTCGAACGCTGGCGCAGTATTCGCGATACCATTCATAAGCAGGTTTGCGACAAGGGGTTTGATCCCGCACAGAATTCTTTCGTGCAATCCTACGATTCCAAAGCGCTTGATGCCAGTCTTCTACTGATCGCTATGGTTGGATTTCTGCCGGCTTATGACCGCCGTATTCGCGGCACATTGGCCGCCATTGAACACGGCCTCCTCCGCGACGGGTTTGTGTTGAGGTATCAAACCAACGCGGGAGCGGATGGCCTACCGCCGGGGGAGGGCGTATTTCTGGCCTGCAGCTTTTGGCTCGCAGACAATTACATTCTGCAGGAACGATATGACGAAGCGCGAGAGCTGTTCGAACGACTTCTGTCATTGCGCAACGACGTTGGCCTTTTAGCTGAGGAATATGACCCATCCTCCAAGCGACAATTGGGAAACTTTCCGCAGGCCTTCTCGCATCTCGCGCTGATCAACACAGCTCGTAATCTTGCAAACACCGGTGGTCCGGTGCACCAACGTTCTGCGAGAAGTCGCGCGACGGCGAAAGGTGTTTGATCGCTCGCACGTGAGAGGAGCAACCTCCATTGGGACCATACGCCAAAGAGATCAGACCAACCGGCAGATAAATGACCTTCGATCGCAGGATCGACAGTATTTTGCCGTGGTTGCTCAACTTCGTCGGCGCGCTCTTGAGATGGGGCTTGCGCACACCGTCATGGGTTTGGTCAGTCTTTTTCCCGATATTCGATGCGATGGCGAAGCATGAGCGCAAAACTGGAGCCGCGGCAGACCGACGAGCGCCGGACTGGCTGACCATAGCGACCGCCGACATCACCACTCTCCGGGCCCGCTAACGCTTTGGCCACGTCATCGCGTTGCGCTTTGTGGTCCTCGGCAGGTTACCCGAAGCTTAGCCGCGTCGGCACATGGGCTCTTGTTCAGCAAAAAGGCCAAACTGCTATGTTGGTGTAGAACGAATAGCGTCCGTCCTGGAGTTTGTGTCGGCGCGCGATGCGCGAATGGATGGCCATTGAGGCCGCCTCGCGGAAGAATTAGCGATGTTCTAAAGTTTGCACGCTTCCTCGCCTTCCTTCGAGTAGGAGAGTAAGAAAGTGATGCGCTCAAAAGCTGACTGGTTAGGGGGCTTTTTATTTCACACAAACACATTCTGCGAACGTATGTTCAACAAGAGCCTTCTCATCGAGCAACATGGCGGCTAGATTTTTTCTGTTGAATCATCCCGCTTTATCTCGGGCTTTTCATGCAAAACGGCGTTCAGCATCGAATTATGAACTTCTATTTTTCCGTTATAGCTGATGAGTCCAAGCTTTCGGAATTTGTTCATGAAGTAGCTCACGCGAGATCGGGTCGTTCCAATCATCTCTGCCAATGTCTCCTGGCTGATATCCAGTAAAATGGGCTGCGGTACGCCTTCCTTTCCGAAATGCGCGAGCAGAAGAAGGAGGCGCGCGAGTCGCTTCTCGCTTGAATTGAAAAGCTGGTCGATCAGGTCCTCTTCAACTCGGCTGTTCCGTTTCAAGAGATAGGCTATGAACAGCTCGGAGAATTTCGGCTCGGCATGAAGGGCGGCAATCATCGCTTCTTTGGTTATTGAGGTGATCACACACTCTTCCATCGCCGTCGTAGTCGCGATGCGCAATGGATGGCCGTTGAGGCATCCTTCGCCGAAGAACTGGCCCGGCTCCAAAATCCCGACTATCGCTTCCTTGCCTTGCTCAGATAGGACAGTGAGTTTGACACTACCTTTCTGAAGGTAAAAAACCGTATCCGCCACGTCTCCTTGCTTGAAGACGTGTTGGGTTTTCTTGAATTTCAAGATCTCTTTGCCGAGCCCGACCTTGGCGAGAAAGGCATTGGGATCGAACCCGTCATCGTCGGCCTTCGCCACAGGACCCCCTCCTGCGATTAATGTGCGCGCCTCCAACCATAGCGCTTGTAGCACCAGCACCCATTCACGTCTTAGGGAGAATCAGCCGGCCAAAGTGAGTCCTGCAGGGGGGGACAGGACTCCCTCTTAAACCAGACGAGGGACTGGCGGCAATTTGGCTCGTCTGGTTGGCGCTGTAAATCGTCTCAGTGCTATCGCAGATGGCGCATTCACAGGTCCGTCTCTTCCTCGTTGCGCCTACCAACCGCCAAGCACATCTTCGATCGTCACGTCCGAAACCTCTGTTCGATTTTGACCGTGCGATTAAATTTTTCTTTAGAAACTGAGCAATATTGACCTGCGGCTCCGGAACTGAGGAGACCATGCAATCCTGCTGCTCGCAATTGAACGACTTCGCTGCCCGCAACGCCGAACGCGAATGATGCAAATGCAGGCCGGAGATGATGGGTTAGCTCGTCGGCGAACCGGGCAAATCGGTTTGGCTATTGAAGGGAACTTGACCGGATGGAACAGGACCGCGGTCGCGATGCGGATGCCCCTTGGCAGATACCGGTGCGCGGTTGGGCAGCTATACTGCGTCGAGCATGGAAAGGGACAGCCGAAAGAAATCTGTCACTCGTTGCGGGCGGCGTGACCTATTACCTGCTGCTGGCGCTGTTCCCCGGCTTAGCGGCGCTGGCTTCGGTCTACGGCTTAGTCGCAAGCCCCGCCGGTGCGGCAAAAGGCGTCCAGTCCCTGTCGGGCATGCTTCCGCCATCGACCGTGGAAATGATCGGCAATGAACTTGCCGAGCTCGCCTCCGCGTCGAGCCCGAGCCTAGGCCTTGGTGCCATCATTGGGATCGCGATCGCGCTTTGGAGCGGCGTTCGCGGGATGACCGGCATGATGACGGCACTCAACATCGCCTATGATCAACCGGAACGACGTGGAATCATCAGGTTCTACTTAACGGCCCTTGCGTTGACCATCGTGGTAATCATCGGTGGATTGATCGCCTTCGTACTCATTGCCGGCCTGCCGGTGGCACTAAGCTGGGGTGGTGCGCACGGATCGGGACGTTGGATCGGCCTGGTCGTCGAATGGCCGCTCCTGATCGTGTTCGTCATGGGAATGGTGGCGCTGATCTACCGCTACGGACCGGACCGGAGCGAGCCGAATTGGAAATGGGCCTCCCTCGGAGTGATCGTGGCCACAATCCTATGGGTCCTCGGATCAGTCCTGTTCAGTGCTTATATTTATTACTTCGGCAGCTACAATAAGACTTACGGTTCGTTGGGCCTACCGTTGATTTTGCTGACCTGGATGTGGCTGTCGGTGTTCGTCGTAATGTTCGGAGCCGAGATCAACGGAGAAGCCGAGCGGCAGACGCATCACTGAAGCGGCATTTTCCGACGTCGGGTTAGAGAGATGCGTGAAACCCTCTTTTACGGAGGGCCGATGGCATCTTCGCCATCAAGCTGGCAGATCCTGTTGCGGAGCTTGAGCAATGGAACGTCATTTTTGGAATCTGCGAACATCCAAGCGCGACGCCGGGGCGTAAGGCGCGGGAATTGGAGGACCAAAATATCCAGGATCATGAGAATCGCACCAGGTAGATTCCGGGACTGGTGACCTGGCGGCCAAGACTCACATGAAGAAGGTCGGGTCGAACTGCGTCGAAGGAACCTATGACGACTATCCTGATTATCGTAATGCTTTTCCTAGTCCTCGGTGGCGCTGATTGTTGCGGATTTCGCCGGCGATGACAATGCAGATCGAAGTTCTTTGCGAAAGCATTTGACCCTATCATCGATTTCTTCAACGGCCGTCACTGGAGAGGAACAATTGTGGATACACTGGTTACGGCCCGCTTCGAGATGGAAAGTATCGGTATCGTCGACAAGGGATGCCATCCTGATGAACGGGCTCTCGCCTTTTCGGCCTTCGCAGCGCAGGTAGTGCCCGGAGAGTCGCCACGCGATGATATGAAAGAAGCTGAGCCGTGCGATGGCATCCTGCCCGACCTCGCCGGAGTCTCAGAAACGATGCTCTGGTCGCTGCACAATCGCGCAAGCGAGGCCAGACGACCCGACGGCGTACTCGTCGATCCCGAGAGCGTGCACATCCGATCGGCGATCAATTATGACTTCGCGCGCCATTTCGGTGATCCTCTGGGCTCGCTCGCGGCCCGCGCGGTCGAAATCGATCGGGCGCTACGGTCGTGGCTCGATCGCCATCCGGAGGGGATCGTCGTATCCCTTGGGGAGGGTCTAGAAACGCAGGGGCGGCGCGTTGACAACGGCCGGATGCGCTGGCTGTCTGTGGACCTGCCCGACGCAATCCGGCTCCGGGAGCGCTTTCTTGCACCAACCCATCGTTTTCGTCATATCGCAGCGAGTGCGCTCGACCCTGCTTGGATGGACGCGGTCGATCCCTCGTCCGGCGTTTTCATCGTCGCTCAGGGGCTGCTGATGTATCTCGCGCCGGGGAGAGTACGTCAGCTCTTCGCGAGCATCGCCGATCGATTTCCAGGCTCGGAACTCGTGTTCGACGCTATCCCACGCTGGTTTTCGCATTTGACGCTGCTGGGGTTGAACCAAACCGCAAGTTACCGCCTCCCGTCTATGCCGTGGGGGATCGACCGCGACGAGATTGAGCCGACCTTGCGGCGCTGGCACCCCCGTGTGGCTACCGTCGCGTTCCTTTCCTACCAAAGCCCGCGAGGTCTACCGCGCCTGTTCGCAGAGATGACAAACCAGATTCCGATTGCTCGCCACGGAGTTCCCAGCCTTGTGCATGTCGCGATAGCAAACGCTGTTGGCCAATCGAATATGACGACGGCCATTGCCGGCGAGATTGCATCGGAACTTGGCATTGCGGAAGAGAGCCCGCATTTCAGAACATGTAGAAAGCCAAACATGACCGCTATGAATGACCATGACTCCACCGTGGACGGGATGGGCGGTTTCTTGGCCGCGGCCACACAAAACGCCACGTGCAGCGGCGACATCGCTATTGCCACGACTCAAGTCATTGCCAAACGCGTAAAGCTGGGGATGGCTGCAGCCTTCAATCCCCTTCGGGCGGATCGCGCCGAATTCTCGCGTATGGTTCCGGAGAAGGTCGAGGCGTTCTCGACCGCCGGCATGATCATGCTGAAGCAGTCCGGCCAAGCCAACCGGCAAATGATGCGCTTCGCATCCGACGAAGTCATGACGACCGCCCTTGGCACGATAGAGATGACCGGTTGTTCCAGCCCGATCGCCCTAGCGGAGGCGCAAAGCAGGTTCGCGCGCGCGTGGTTCGATCGGGCGACCTCGATCTGGATTGCAATGGGAAGCTGGGCCTTCGGAGCGCAGTCCGCTGCGATGGCGCCCATTAGGCAGACGGTCGTCGCCAATGCCGAGAGGCTCGGTCGGTGATAGGTCAAGCCACCATGCTACCTTTCGGCCGGAACGAGTCTTGCGTCGTTGCCCGCGCCATGTCCTCTGATCAGCACTCCTCGCGACGCCTAAACCTGCTCAACTCGACGAACAGCCCGGCAGCTTTGGAGTTGCCGGGTAAAGTCTTAACCCGTAGATTCCACGTCAGTCCGTCGCTAATCCATGCAATCAATTGTATTTGAACTCCGGCATGGCCTTAAGTTGATCCTTAGTCGCGTTATACAAAGCATGGTCTGGGTACCACTTCTCGTCGACGGCCCGGACAGGTCGGTTTTCTTGATTGACTTCATCCGTCGCCGCACCTCGTTTGGTAGTGCCGACCGTTGTTGTGCTGCTCTTGGCAGGAACCGTCGACGACGTGCGAACCGGCTCATTCTCCCATTTCAACTTGTCGAACGCGACCGCAACATAGTGCTCGTCCAGACCGAGAAAACCGCCTACGCCCAGGATGACGTTTTCGATCTTGCCGGACCTGTCGATAGTCATTTCTGAGATGTCGCCAAGTTTTTCACGAGCGTCGTTGTAAACATCAAGACCAACAAGTTTAGAAGCGCGCCACTCGCCATCTTTATGCATCACTACATTTGGCTTGGCACGATCAGCCGTATTCGTGGTGGAGGTTTGCGCCGATGCGATGCCCGTCATCAAGGACATGCTCAATAGCGCTGCGACTAAAAATTTCGATGTCATGATTTTCTCCGTTGTTGTGAAATTTTGATTTCGAGGGAGAGCGGAATTGCCGCTCTCTTCGCCTCATCTAATTCTTGTTTGGTAACTGTGCAGAGGTAGCGGGGTTGTTGTCAGAATGAACCTGACCCGTCGTCTGCCTAGATTTCGACATTTCCATAGCACTCACGCCATTCGGCCCAATAGTCATGATTATGGGATTACCGTCTTTGGTCTTGGCTTGTACCAAGAAAGCACCTTCCAGAAGCTTCACGTCGGTGAAACCGGCTTTTTGTAGGTCCTGTGTGACCTGATCGATTGTCAGAGGAGACCTCTGACCCGAACTTTGCTGTTTGGTGGTATCTGGCGAAGATGTGTTGGTTGCGCTGGACGTTGACTGCGCGAAGGCAGCTCCCGAAACAACGAGCGCGAACGCGAGCGTAGACGCGAACAAGGTATTGCGCATGTTAGACTCCTTTGTTTTGAAAATTCGTCTCTGAGACGAACCTAATTCAAAGAAAGCATCCCATTCGATCGTTCCATCACAAGCTGCTTCGAATCGATAATTCGAGTCCCAATTCCGCTCTCTTCAGAAAGGTAAACCGAAGCCAACACCCCCGCACAGGAAGGGGGTTCCGATGCAGGGTTGAGGAGTCGTGGATTGTGCCTCCCTGGCACACATGCAATCTAGCGACGCGCGTTGAGTTGTCTGGTCAAAACGGCTCACCAAGGGCACGGTGGGAGCCGGGATCGCAAAGGCGATACGCACGCTTCCGCCCGATTGAGAATAGATGGCGGTGTTTACGCCGACGACCTCGCCCCGCATATTGAAGGTGGGCCCGCCCGAATTGCCCTTGTTGACCGGCGCGTCGATCTGAATGAAATCGTCGCTCCTAAAGCGAATCCGTCAGACCGCCCGGCGTTCTGGCGATGTATCGTGATAGTGCGTACAATTGACGACGGCTAACATCGCGGCCATTTTTAAGGCTGCCGGGTCTCTCTCGCCTTTCGCGGCACACGCTAGAATTGCTGAAGCAATTTCAGCGTTCATCGACGACGTGCGCCTTGCTTCGGGAAGAGTGGCTGTAGCATCATCAAGCACCGACCTCATCAGCTCGACTAGCTCCGGTTGAAAGACTGTTCCTCTGGGATTCACGGCTGCCTCCCCCGAAAATTATCTATAGGTCCTTCGACGGTTCAGAAGTCTAAGGCACGATATTTCTGCACGGACGAAATGAGCCATTTCGACTTCCGAGCGGCGTGTTCGCTCACATTATGAGCGGGAGAGCATTTGCCGTCTGTGCAATATCGCTCACCTACTATCTTTTGATATTGTTCCGCCACGGTAGGATCGGCGCAGAGTTCGCTTGGCACCGCCCTTGGAACCTTCGTCTGAAAAAACTGTTAATCGTGGGCAGAGGTAAAAGAATTATGTGGAAGCGCTGGATATTTGCGGTCCTTTTCTGTTCGGGGCTGATTGCGCAAGCTGAAGCCGTTGAACTTCATCGAATGTCTTGCACTGTTGTCCGGCTTTATGTCGAAAAATATTCGGCTCCCGCCGCTGAAACGTGGGCTCGAAGTCAGGGTCCTACCGAGGCCGAAATTGTAATAGCGCGGCGTTGCCTGAGAGATAGGTCTATTCAGACGGCCACCGACCTGAGCGCGGGGGCTCACTGATACGGTGTCGAATTGCCCTTTGGGGCGGCCGAGAAGTTCCGCTCCAATTAAGCGTGATGGTGCAAAGCTATCAAAGATCGCGGTTAGCGCAAGCGACGTGGTCAGCCAGCGCGAAGCTCAGCCTGGAAGAGCCGCAACATCCGCGACACCCGACCAATAGATTTCGGAGCAGGCGCGACGATTTCGTGCGCGTAGTTATCTTCGCACGTCACGAGGACACTTTTGGGGTGAAGGTTCTGATTCCAGTCAGCACTGAGTCGATGTTAGTCAGCCGGCCACTTTTTTGGTCACTCTTGATTTGTTACTGGCTCATCGAGTCACTCCGCAATAATTGTTCTATTCCGCTGCCGCCGGGAACCGATTAATCCGGGCCGGACTGGCTTCGAGTTGCCGCGGTCGCCCCATCAGAACCGGCTGGAACAGCACCGCGGCGGCCAATGTGCAGAACAATGCCAAAGCCATAAGCTTGCCCATGCTTGACATGCCCGGATAGCTTGACGCCGCCATGCTTCCAAATGCGATGGCGTTAGTCATGGCGCTGAAGATCACGGCTCGAGTCAAGGTCGACTGAAGAAGTCCGGTCTTTCCGGCACGCCACGCCATCGTGTAATAGATCTTGAAGGCTACCCCAACTCCGAGCAGTAGCGGTAACGCGATGATATTTGCGAAGTTTAGAGCCATCCCTGTCAGCACACAAACCTCCAGCGTGACGGCTCCGGCGAGCAACAATGGAACGAGTGTCAAGAGTACATCTGTGACGCGTCGAAGTGCGATGAAGAGCAGTATTGCGATGGATACGAGCGCGAGAATACCTGCTTCAATGAAGGCGCGTGTAACTGTCCTACCCGACTCGTAGTAGCTGATCGGAGGGCCTGTCGCGGATGGCTCCGCAGCCAATATTGAAGTCGCGAACTTTTGCAGCACGTTGGTGTCGGTGAGATCGCCTCTTGGCAGGGCTTGGACGCGAGCCTGACCGTCAGGAGATAACCAAGCGCGAATCAGACCAGGCGGTAGGGTCTTTAAGGTCACCGGCTGTGGGGCGAGGTCCATCCGAAGCTGATCAAGGTCAATAGTAAGTGGAGGAACTACTGCAGCTTCAGCCTTGTTCCGGATTGCGGCATCGGTTTGGGATAGATGCGAAAGCATCTCCGAGACATGCCGCGCCAAATCAGCGCTGGGTCCAGACGCGCTTCCGGCAGCTTTTAAAAGGTCTGATGCCGTAGTTCTTATCGCGGCCACAACGTCCTGATCCGATGGCGCAGGTAGTTGCCGTGGAGGATTGAGCGCCGATGCGAGACCTCGCGAAGCAGATGTGATTGCCGCAATTTTCTGATCCTGATCTGTCGGAATGAAACTGCTTAATGTTAGCGTGCGCGAAACCTCCGGGAGCGCTCCCAATCGCTTAGCGGTGGCATTCGCTTGATCAAGGCTTGGAACCAGTATCTCCGCATCGTTGCCGCTGGTCTCCGGATTCCGTTGCAGCTCGCGGTACGTTACGACCGATGGAGCGTTTGGGTTTTGCAAGTTGACCGGATTGAAGTCGAACGGAAGATTCAGCAACAGGGGTGTAGCGGACAACACCGCGATGAGGGTACTTGCGATGACGACAATACGATGTCGCTGCAGAAAGTTATCCAGCGGTGCCAGCGCCTTGAATCCGACCGATGCCGGTTCACCTGGTGGATCAAGTACCGCTAGCATCGCCGGGACCAACGTTATGCTGCACAGGAACGCGATCAACATGCCGCACCCGGCAATCAACCCCAATTCCGACAGCCCCTTATAATCGGTCGGGATAAAAGAAAAGAATCCTACAGCAGTGGCCGCCGCAGCCAACGTTAAGGGAGCCCCGACTTTTTGGGCGGCGCTCCTCAGGGCGCCTCGCAAGTCATTTTGTTCGTGACGTTCGGAGCGATAACGGACGCTAAACTGAATTCCGAAATCGACGCCCAATCCGACGAACAGCACAAAGAAAGCGATCGAGATTAGGTTAAACGCTCCGACCATCGCAAGGCCAAGCGCCGCGGTTACCGCGAGCCCAACGATCAAGCTGAAGAAAACCGCAGCGATAATTTTCCAAGAGCGAAGAGCAAACCAAAGAATGACCAAGACGCCGAACAGCGCAGTCAGGGTGTCACGCAACGCACTTTGCCGAATGACCGAGAACTGATCGTCATTCATCGGCACCTGACCGGTCAGATCCACCTTTGCGCCAAATTTGCCGCCAAGATCCAGGTCAGCCACGGCTTGCCGAATTCCCGCAGTGGCTTTGGTACCCGGCTGCAGCGCACCAAAATCCAACAGGGGATCTATCGCGATAAAGTGGCGGAGTTGCCTGGATTGCGCTCGCTGTCCATGGACTAGCTCCTGCCAGGAAAAGCTCGCGGCGTTGCCGGAGAGCACATCACTCAGGGTTTTTTCGGCGAGCGTAAGCGGCCACGCGAGGTCATCAATCTTGACCTGGCCCCCCGCGACGCCTTGAGCCGCCAAGGATAGCGCCTTCATCGCGCCGCGCAGCGTCGGATCGCTGGTCAGTTCAGCGATGAGGAATTGTGCCTTCGATAGACCGCCGATCGATTGCTTGACGTCCGCAACAGTATCGAACAGAAGACCATTGCGCTCGAAAAAAGGACCGCTATCCGGCTGCACCACCGTGCGGAATAAATCTGAACGTTTCGACAGCTGCTGCGCTAGTGCATTGGTTGCTTGCTCGGCATTTTCCGCGGTTGGCGCGCTGATTACCGCGGCGATGCCGTTTTGCGGAAACGCATTGGCAAAGGCGAGTTGCCGTTGATGCCAAGGTAGGCTTTGGGATATCAGCGCTTCGACGTCAGTGGTAATTGAAAAGCGCTCGTAGTCGAAGCCAGCTGTCGTAACCATTAAAAGGATTCCGACGACAATGACCGGCCAACGATGATAAGCACAAAAATCCACAACCCGAACGACGACTGAGCTCAGCATATCTGCCCGCAAGCCTCCCTTTTCCGTGTAGCCAAGATAGCTGCAAATATCGCCGCTCTTCGTATCTAGCGTTCATGACAACGCCATCTTTGCTGCTTTCGGGTGGCGGCTTTTCTGTTTTTGGGGCGAACTTCCTCTCCACTTGGAAGGCGCGGAATCAAGCACGGTAACGCTAAAAAGTTCCAAGCTCGGTCTGGATGGAGGCTACAGGATCACTCCTTGAGCAGGGGGCATGTCGATTCGGAGAGTTTTCCAAAAGCCTGATCGCCGGGCATCGTCTCCACAAGGCGGTAGTAGTCCCACGGTTGCTTCGATTCTGCGGGCGTCTTGACCTGCATGACGTACATCTCGTGTTGCATCAGCCCGTCGGCGCGGATTTTGCCGTTGGAGGTGAACATGTCGTCGATCTTCGCCTTGTGCAATTCCGCCATGACCGTGTTTGAATCGGTGGTCTTGGCGGCCTTGACCGCGTTGAGATAAGTCAGCGTGGCCGAGTAGTAAGCGGCCTGGGTCATGGTCGGCTCACGGTTTGTTTTTTCGAAGAAACGCTTGGCAAAGGCCCGGGTCTTGTCGTTGAGATCCCAATACCAGCCGGTCGTGAGGTAGAGGCCTTGGGCGGTCTCCAATCCGAGGCCGTGAATATCAGTTATGAAGGCAAGCAGCGCGGCGGGCTTCATCTTCCTCGTGACCCCGAACTGGTTAGCGGTCTTGAGCGAATTGCTGAAGTCGTTGCCGGCGTTTGCAAGGCCCAGAACCCCCGCCCCGGAACTTTGCGCCTGCAGGACAAACGAGGAGAAGTCAGACGTGGAGAGAGGGACGCGAACGGCGCCAAGAACCTTGCCGCCTCCGGCCTTCACCACGTCGGCGGCCGCATCCTGAAGCTGGGTGCCAAAGGCATAGTCGGCCGTGACAAAGAACCACGTTTTTCCGCCTTGCTTGAGAATGGTCGTGGCGGTCCCGTTGCCGAGTGCGGTGGTATCGTAGGCATAGTGCACGGTGTAGGGGGTGCAGTCCTTGCCGGTGAGCGATGCTCCCGCCGCGCCTATGGCAAAGAACGGTGTCTTCTTTTCCCGCGCTATCGTTGACATCGCAATGCTGACGCCGGTATTGGAGCCGCCCAAGACCATGGTGAGGCCGTCGCGATCTGCCCATTCGCGAAACTTCTCAGCACCGAGGTCGGGCCTGTTTTGGTGGTCGGTTACGAGAAATTCGATCTTGTTCCCGAGGACAGAACCGCCAAAATCGGCAATGGCCATTTTCGCAGCTTCAACGCCGCCCGGTCCGATAATGTCGGCGTAAACGCCGGACATGTCGTCGATATCGCCGATCACGACCTTATTCGCTCCCGCATGGGCAACCGAGGCGATGAGGGTGGCGCAAAGCGCCGAGGCGATCACGTATAACTTCCTTGTTTTGCTCATAGTCGTATCCTCCGTCCTGCTATCAGTTGATCTCGACAAAATGAGTGCCGGAATGCATCCGGCAGACATTGTACGCGAGCGCCTCTCTCATTTCGCTTCCAGCACTTTAGGTGCCGTCGTGTTTTGCTTGATTTCCTTCATGATATCGTGCGCATGCGCGACGGCCGCCTGTTGGTCGCTAACATCAAGATCGTGAAGAGAAGAATCTCGCTCGCGTAGAGCGAACTCACTTCCTTCAAGCGAGGCGACTTCTGACCAGGCGTAGGCCTGCTTCTGGTCAACTGCTGTGCCGATGCCGACACGGTACATTTGACCCAGCAGCATCGCCGAACGAGGGTCAGCGTGATAGGCGGCCCGCTCCAGGTAAGACTTTGCCTGACTGAAGTCGGGCGTTACCAAATCGCCGTTCAGATATAGTGCACCGAGCCGTGCTTCGGCCGCCACGACGTTTTGCTCGGCTGCCTTCTTGTAGAGGCCGATGGCTTTGGCGACATCGCGCGGTATCCCAAGCCCGATCTCGTTCATGTGGCCCAGCCAATATTCGGCGTTCGGGTTGTTTTTATTGGCGAGTTCACTGAATAGTTTCAATGCAGTTTGATTGTCGCCGGTCTGGAACGCGTGTTCGGCGAGTTCGAGATTTGTTTGGGGTGGACTCGCTGTCCTTAGTCGATATTCCTGGACCGAACCGATAACCAAGGCTGTGATGACGACAAGCAGAATAGTTGGAACGGGCGGCCACGGCGATTTCCGAAGAGGAAGCGGCGGCTTCGATGCGGAGTCTGTCACTGGAAGCTCATTTCGCTTGCTACGGAAAGCGTTGCCCGAGCGGTTGCCGAGCGCAATAAGGTATGTACTACGTGTGCTTCTCCATCAGGCGCCCCGCCGCATCGCCCTCAAGCGGAACCAAAGTGGCACCATTGGTAGCGGCGACTTTGCCGGGCTTCTCGATCAGCTCAAGGAACGGCTTGATGATGTCGATAGGCATCGGAAAGACGACCGTCGAATTCTGCTCGGCGCCTATTTCGGTCAGAGTTTGAAGATAACGCAGCTGCATGGCGGCCGGGATGCTCGAAAGGATCTTGGCGGCGTTGACGAGCGTCTGCGAAGCCTGAAACTCGGCCTCCGCATGAATGATCTTGGCGCGGCGGTCGCGCTCCGCTTCCGCCTGCTTGGCGATAGCGCGTATCATGTTCTCCGTTAGCTCGACAGTTCTGATCTCGACATTGCTGACCTTGATCCCCCAGGTCTCGGTCTGGCTATCGATGATGCTTTGTACGTCGGCGCTGAGCTTCTTCCGCTCGGACAGCATCTCGTCGAGCTCGTGTTGCCCCAGCACAGCGCGCAGCGTGGTCTGAGCAAGCATGTTGGTGGCGGGAAGGTAATGCTGAACCTGGATGATGGCGCGTTCGGGATTCACCACGTTGAAGTAGAGGACCGCGTCAACTTTCATTGAAACGTTATCGCGGGAGATCACGTCCTGGGTAGGTATTTCGATGACTTGAATGCGCAGATCCACTCTTACCATTTCCTGAAAGAATGGAATCAACAGCACGAGGCCGGGCCCCTTAACCCTCTGAAACCGACCAAGCGTAAAGACGACAGCCCGCTCGTATTCGCGCAATATCCTCACGCTGGCCCCGATCAGAACAAAGGCTACAAGCAGAAGAGCTGGGCTGAGATATATTGCATATGAATCTGAGAACATAAGTCCGCGCCTTTCGGTGCGAGGGATCGTAGGTGGTGCTCTTGATTCCGAGCGGCCGCTGACAACTCGACCTAACGAATGGTCGATTTCGACCAGACTGGATCGGACATCAATGCAGCGGGCTACCGGAATACACTTGTTAGGGACTGTCTCGATAGGTTCGGAAAATACCTATGCTAGTGGTACCCAACCGAGCTATTCGGCTGTTCGCACAGCCGTCGCATATGCGCTTTTTTCGGGTCGCTGCGCGTCCTTGTCTCCACCGCTTGCTGGTCGGCTGCAGTTCGCAAGCCGTCGGCTGAAGCACCCCATCAAGGAAGGGATCAACACGCTGTGATCGCCGCTATGGTATGAAGATGGGGGATCTGTATTACGTTACGGCTTGCCAGCCAGACAGGGAGTGCTCCGCGATGACTACTGGATCGTTGAAGGCAACAAGTCCCTCTTCAACCCCTTCTGTTGAGCCAACACGTCGCGACTTCCTCTACGTCGCAACCGCTGCGGCGGCTGCGGTTGGTGCGTTAGCGACTTTGGTTCCGTTGATCGCTCAAATGGAGCCAGACGCCGCGACGCTTGCGGCAGGCGGTCCAATCGATCTTGACATAAGCAAGATTCAGCCGGGTCAGCAGGTCGCGATAACCTGGCGCGGCAAACCAATCCTAGTGACCAATCGCACGCCTCAGCTGCTTGAAACACTTCAAGATCCCAAACTTCTGTCCCAGTTGGCCGATCCCCAATCCGGTGAACTCCAGCAACCGGCCTATGCGGTTAACTGGCACCGTTCGCTAAAGCCCCAATATGGAGTGCTTGTTGGCATTTGCACTCATCTCGGCTGCATCCCGCTGTTCGAGCCGCTTCAAAATGCATCGCAGCCTGCCGCAAATTGGCTTGGCGGGTATTTTTGTCCCTGTCATGGTTCGAAATACGATCTGGCGGGGCGAGTATTCAACGGTGTCCCCGCGCCTTACAACCTGCCTGTCCCGCCATACAACTTCGTCAACGAAACGACAATCCGGATCGGAGAAAATCCACCCGGCAGCGATTTTGATTTTTCCTCGGTCAGGCAAATCTGATGAATACTCTAACCCGATGATATAAGGTTTCGTCACGAGACGGAAAATCTTCCTTCAGTGTGTCTTGTTAGGCGATGAGAAATGGGCACCTACTTTAGCGTTTGGTTGGGCTGTCTTGCGGCTGCTTGGCAAGGGCGGTCCCAATATTCAATGGGTCATTCACCTCGACCTTCGCAACACAAGGTGTGAAAAGGCTCATTACCGATCGAGCAGACCAATTACGGCATTCATCCTTGCCGCCATGGGAATTCGCAGAGACAATCATCAATATGGCCGCGGCGACGAAGCAGGAACCGACAACGGCGTACCGTAGATTCATGACTGCGCTCCAGCTGTGTCGAGCCAATTACCAAACAAACGGCTGCGCGCGCCCTTTTGGCTACCAGCGCTTATTCCAGTCTCCCTAATCTTGTTCGCCATCCATTTCCGCCTCGAACCAGCAACAGAATCAAGGCGCCAATGGTAACAATCGATGATTGCGGACATAATGACTGGGCCAAGATGAATACGAGTTGCGGCAGAAGCCAACCGCCACGAGAGCGCCGGTAACCGCTAATGAGATGGCCGATCAGCCCGAAGTCGGTGCCTCGTATGATTTGACCTATCCGGCAACGAGGCTAACAATGAGTATGATCAACAAGCTTTCACTCGACATGTGAATTTACGTCTTCATTGGATTCATTGAGAAAGCAAAGCAACTGAAACCAAAAGCGATCCCGGTGTCGACCGAGGCGGATCGGCGACCGTGTTGCGGTTGCATTCAATAGGGTAGGCTGGGCGCGGACGCCTCGGTAGGTTCGGAAAATACCTACTGACGCCGCCGCGACAACGTTCGAGAATTAGCCAAGCAAAGTTTCGGCTTGATTCCAGTCAGCCGCGAGAGCCAAACGGGCCAGCGCCGGAAGCGATTTCGAGCCTGTTTTATCCATGATCGAGGCACGGTGGTTCTCAACCGTGCGCTGGCTGATACCGAGGTCTGCGGCGATATTCTTGCTGGGGTAGCCAGCCAGGACCATGTCCATGATCTGGTGCTGTCGCGGAGTGAGGCTCGCGATTGTCGCGGCTGCTGTCTCTCGCGACGCCAACAGCTTGGCCGAATCCCGCGTTTGCTCAAGCGCACTACTCAGGCTGGCAAGCAATTCGCTGCGGGTAATCGGCTTCTCGATGAAATCGGCAGCGCCGGCCTTCATGGCTGCCACCGCCATCGGCACGTCGCTACTGCCGGTGATGACGATCGCGGGGAGCCGGTCGCCCCTGTCGTGAAGCCGGCGGAGCAACTCAACTCCATTCATTCCAGGGAGGTAGGCATCAAGCAGGAGGCACCCTCTTCGTTCGGGGCGATAGGCCTTGAGAAAATCTTCCGAGCTCGAAAAGGTTTCAACAGCATAGCCGTCATCTTCGAGTACGGCGCGCATCGCGTCACGTACTTCATCGTCGTCATCGACAACGAAGACGACAGATGTCTCGGGACCTTGAGTCGTTTCGGTTAAGTGTCCCGGATGTGGCTCGATTGCGGGATTAGCCTTTATGAGCAGTCGTTCGATGGCTAGGGTCAGCTCTGTCAATTTCACGGGCTTGCTGAGCTGGACGCAGTCATAGCGAGCGATATCGCCGAGTGTGCCGGTGGATATGTCGCCGGTCAGGATGATAACGGGCACCTCACGATGAAGAGCTTCGCGGAGTTTTTCTGCTACTTGAAGTCCGTTAATGCCATTCGTCAGGTTGTAGTCCGCAAGAATGATATCCGGCCGGATCGCGCCCGGTATCGCCAGCGCCGCCATACCATCTGTCGCCGTCGCCGTGCGATAACCCTCGCCGTTAAGGTACTGCTCGAGCGATTCGCGGACGTCCGGATCGTCATCGACGATCAGGATGTTACATTTCGGCCCGGCGCCGCAAATTGCCCTGTCTTTAGGAGCGAGTTCGGCTTGTCTCGGCGCCGTCACGGGTTCATTCGAAGATAGCGGAACCTCCACGGCAAAGATCGAACCCTTTCCGGTTTGCGACCGGATGCGAACGCGGTGGCCGAGCAGCGTTCCCAGGCCGTTGACAATGGAAAGACCCAGGCCCAGCCCACGGCTGCGATCGCGGACGGCATTGTCAAGCTGATGATACTCTTCGAAGATTGCTTGAAATTCGCGCTCGGGGATTCCGAGCCCGGTATCGCAGATTTCGATAGTCAGCCTTCCAGCGTGCCGCCGGCAACCGAGCAAGATCCTGCCCTGTTTAGTATATTTGAACGCGTTGGAAAGCAGGTTGCGGAGCATCTGTTCAAGCAGGCGAACGTCGCTGCGTATCCAAAGGCCACAAGGAACGACGCGAAATGCGAGCTTATCGGCCTGGGCGTGATAGGAAAATTCATCTCCTAGCCGATCAAGGAGCTCATTGATCGGAAAGTTTGCCAGGTTAACGTTCACGGTGCCGGAATCGATCTGGTTTATGTCGAGCAGGGCATTGAGCATGCCAGACATGGTATCTGCGGTGTCGTCGAGCCGTTGAATCAGTTTGAGGGCTTCCTCGGTCTTGGTTTCCCGGACCCTCCTTTGTAGCAGGCCTCGAATCAAACTCAGGGTTTGAAGCGGTTGCCGAAGGTCATGACTGGCCGCGGCGAGAAAGCGTGATTTGGCGATATTTGCCAGGTCGGCTTGCCGTTTGGCCGCCGCAAGCGCATCCGAGATATGCTTGCGCTCGGTGATGTCCGCAAAGGTAATGACCACGCCCTCGACCCCGTTGTCCTGGGTCCGGTAGGGAAGGATGCGGCGAAGATACCAGGCGCCCGCCTGGGTTTCGATCTCTTGCTCGACCGGCGTGAGGCTGCTCAGCACGGTTCTGGCGTCGTCCGCAAGGGCATCGTCCGAGACCAGCGAATGAAGGTCGAGTATAGATCGGCCGACGTCACTCGGGATGACGTTAAACAGGGATTTGGTGGCCGGCGTAAAGAACCTGATCTTGAGTTGGGTGTCGAGAAAGAGCGTCGCAACGTCAGTGCTGTAGAGGACGTTCTGAAGGTCGTTCGATGTTGTGCGCTGTCGTTCCAGGGTTTCCTGAAGCTGGCTATTCAGAGCGGTCAGTTCTTCGTTCAACGATTGCAATTCTTCCTTTGAGGTTCGAAGCTCCTCGTTGGTCGACTGGAACTCCTCGTTGTCCGACAACGCGTCCTCGTTGATAGCCTTCTGTTCTTCGCTCGATGTCTCGAGGTGCCGGATCGCCGCCTGAAGTTCGGATCGGGTAGCGTCCAGCTCCTGTTGAAGCTCTCCGACCCGAGAGACGTCTTCCGATGCAGTCGGGCTTTTGCTCTTTTTCTGGTGCCTCGCAGCGTCAATGAAGCAAATCAGGAACAGATCGTTGCCGTCGAATAAAACAGGTTGCACAATAATATTGAACGGCTGCGCGTCGCCGTCGCGGAGAATCGCACCGCCAGCGACGACAACGTGGGTTCTGTCCTGGCCTGCCTGCTGGATCGCCGATCTGAGCTTGGTGCGAATATTCGGTCGCGCCATCGCAAGCAGATCCTGCGTAGGATGCCCTGGCGCAACCCGCAAATAGCGATCTGTCGGCCCAAGGGAATACAGGCATTCGAACTTACGGTCGATAAGGACTGCGGCAGGCGCGTAGTTTTCGATCACCAGCCGTCTGCAGAGGTCAGCGAGAGCGACTTGGCGCGAAGGTCGTTGTCCTTGGCCCGCCATTGAAGGCGAGCGCACGCCTCCGCCGATCGAAAAGCTGAAGTCACCTGGACGGGCACGGCCGACGTGGCGAAAGAGGCGCTCGGGCTTGGAAATGACCTCGAATTGACTGTCGAAATTGCCGACTGTTTCCGAGTTTCCGAGAAGAAGAACGCCGCCGTCGTTCAGCGCAAAATGGAAAGCCGAAATTGTTTTCGCCTGGGCCTCCGGGCCCAGATAGATCAGGAGATTCCGACACGAAACGAAGTCCAAACGCGAGAACGGCGGATCGGCAAGCACGTCCTGTACCGTGAAGACGACGGCTGCACGCAGCTCGGGCAATATCCTGTAGCCCTGATCTTCCTTGGTGAAAAAGCGAGCCAGACGTGCCGCCGAAACGTCGGCCTCGATCGCTTTCGGATACAGGCCTTCACGGGCAACCGCGACGGCATCCGGATCGACATCGGAAGCGAAGACCTGAAGCTTAACATGGCGTTTAGCCGACGTGATCGCCTCGCGAAAGAGCATGACGAGTGAATAGGTTTCTTCGCCCGTACTGCATCCGGCGACCCAGATCCGAAGAAATTGATCAGGGGGCCGGCTGCGGATCAGGTCCGGGATAATCTGTTCCGCCAGAAAATCGAACACCTTAGGGTCGCGGAAAAAACTGGTGACGTTGATGAGCAGATCCTTGGCGAGCAGGTCGAGTTCTCGGGAATCGCTGTGCAGCAATTTGAGATACCGGTTCATGTCGCGGAGTCCGATTGCGGCGAGCCCCATGCGCCGTTCGATCCTGCGCCTCAGCGTGCCTTGTTTGTAAAGCGTGAAATTGTGGGCGGTCTTCGTGAGCAGAAGATTGATAATCTCAGGCAATCGATCTCGAGCGTTATCTTGAGAAACCAAACCGCGCAGCGGGGTTTTCGCGGTCAACCGAGGGCGATATTTCCCAAGTGCATTGGGCATCTTTCCTACCGGAAGCACCTGGTTCACCGAACCGGTCAGTATCGCGTTCCGCGGCATACCGTCATAGCTCGCCTCGTCGGGATCCTGCGCGATGACCAGCCCGCCGTTTTCCCTGATGGCTTTCAAGCCAACGCTACCGTCCGCGCCGGTGCCAGAAAGAATGATGCAGATGGCGCGCGATCCGCAGTCGGCCGCCAGAGAGTTCAGCAAGAAATCAAACGGCAAACGCGCACCATGGCGCGCATGGGGCTCTGACAGGTGTAGAGCACTGTGTTCGACGGAGAGATACGTTCCGGGCGGGATGATATAGAGGTGGTCTCGCTTGATTGGCATTCCGTCCGTCGCCTGGAGCACTGTCATCAACGTGTGACCCGTGAGGAGGTCCACCATCATGCTTTCGTGGGTGGGATCGAGATGCTGGACGAGAATAAAGGCCATGCCGCAGTCGGCGGGTAGCGCGTCCAAAAAGCTCCTGCAGGCGTCAAGGCCGCCCGCCGAAGCGCCAATTCCCACGATCGGAAGTTGAGCGGGCGCAACCCGCCGGCTCGACGACGGTCGGGCTGTCTTGGCCTTCCGAGCAGGGCTCTTCGGCATTGTGCGCACTCTCAAACTGCATTTCCGACGGACCTGATCGTGTCACGCTACCACGCCTTCATGATGAGATATCGCAAGGTCTGGACGTAGGCCTTTTCATCAATAAAACGTGTGTCGTATGATTTTTCGGCAGCTTCCGTTCACGAAGAGCGGTGCGACCCGTCTCGTCGCACGAAGATGTTCGGAACGGTCAGCTTAGGCGCAGCGACGACTGCCAGGCTTGACGATGGCGTCTCGCTGTCGGACCAGCGCGGTGCGAAGCCTATCGCCGCCAACTAAAGCGCGGCGTCACGTTGGCGCCCTCAGTTCACCCAGAAACCATCCGACTACATCGGACTGAATGGGATCGATCGCCACGAGGATCTTTTTAACATGATCGCACTTGACGCACTCGAACGTGCGTAGGTCGAACTTTAGGCGTCCTGGCATGATGCGCGAAAGCATCATCGGGCCTTGGCACTTCGGACATTCCTGACTTTCAATGGCGACTTCCGGGAGGCCGGAATGCTGCGATTTGGATTCTGACATGACGCTTCCCTCAAAACCGGCGGCAGCACAAAAGTCTCCATCACCGGTAAACGCTCAAGGAATTTATAAAATCGAACATGAGCTTTTGGGTTGCGTGGGCCATGGTCAAAATTGCTCACTTTTGTCTAATCAAAACTTTAGACAAAGGAACTTCAGGCAAAGGAAACGGCTTCGGCGAGGCGGACGGCGCGGTGTCGCGAGTTAGGTACTTTCCGAGCCTGACGCGGCAGTTCGCCATCCGATATGATTCAGTTCCTCTGTTTTGCTCGAGATCTGGCGACCCCAATCGATGATCAAATGACAGCCGCGCCAATGTCCGTCCTGAGGTCTGAATTCAATGACTTCCTGTTCGCGCCGATCGGCGAGGACAAGAACGGCATGCTAGTGAGCGTGCTTTCCGGATTGGCGCGATCTGACGTAGATCCCTGGCAGGAGGCTGCCAAACTGGCTCAATTGCCTGGGGAGGCTGCGACCAAGGAATTGGCCGCGCTGATTGGCGCTTTGGCCGATAGAGCTGCGTCGTATCCAGATCCCCGCACGATTGCCGCTCGTCTAATTGCGCTGCTGCCGCGCTCGCCTGGGTTCAACGACGGGCAGCAACTGACAAATGACGCCCGGGCGGTATTAAAGTCCGCTCCATGGTGGATATATGTCGCCTTCATGTTCTTCGTGCTGGGCTCGCAATTTCTGATAGCGAACCATCAACTGCCGGCCAAGTCAGACAACGTCGAAGTGAAAGCGGCCGGCTCCGCTTTTCCACCGGCGCCACCGGTGAATTCCGGTCAGTAACGGCTAAATGGCCGACCACTCAGTCGCATGCAGCAGGCTACTGAGTAGATTCCGATTCTGACGATGCGATCGAGCGGTCACTAATATCGCCTCATCGACCATTCGGCTATTTCCGGCTGTTCATCGGGTGAAATCGATACCGCTTCAAAGGCCGCCGTACGCGGAGCTTTAAATCCAGAAGGAGAGCAGCAATGCTGCGTAATACATCGGCGATCGACGGCTACTTTATTGCTGCAAGTGACGGTCACCTCGGCACTGTGAGCGACTTCCTGTTTGACGATGTGAGCTGGCTGGTTCGGTGGCTGGTCGTCGATACCGGCAGTTGGCTCTCCGGCCGCAAGGTTCTCCTCCCTGCCTTCGCGCTGGGGCACCTCGATGCCGAGCGCCGCGAATTTGCCGTTCGATTGACCATGCAGCAAGTCAAGGACAGTCCGGATATCGATACCAGGCGACCCGTGTCGCGGCAGACTGAGGCAAACATCTATGATTACTATGGCTGGAGTCCTTATTGGAACACCGGCCTCTACATGGGCGGCTACGGTTTTGGCTATGGGGGAGGCGCCATGGCGCCATTGCCGTTGCAAGGGTCCAGTCGTCGCGAGGAAGACATTGCCGCTGCCCGGCGAAGTGACGACGATCCTCACCTACGCAGCATCGAGGCGATTATCGGGTACCATATTCACGCGAGCGACGGCGAGATTGGCCACCTCAATGACTTCCTCATTGAGGATGCCGACTGGAGCATTCATTACCTGATCGTCGATACGAAGAACTGGTGGCCAGGGAAGAAGGTCCTCGTTTCGCCACGATCAATTCAAGAAATCGATTGGACGGATAACCTCGTGAACATCAACGTCGATCGGCAGAAGGTGAAAGACAGCCCGGCCTACGATGTGTCAGCAACCGTCGATCGGGACTACGAGAAACACTTCCATAGTTACTATGATGGACTTCGATCGGGTGTTCTGCCGTAGGTAAAGGCTCCCTACAGCCACTCGGTCCGGAACGTTAGCGGAGCGCAGCTGCGCGGATCGCGCCCGCCAAGATACTTGAATTGGGGAAGCACGGATTCACTCCCTCTCGATTCGAGGAGCGCATTTTCTGGTAAGGTTTGCTCGTCGGCGAATCCACGAGATCTGAGTAGTTTTCCGACCCTACCGCGCTGGCTTCACCAACGGCTAGAGTCCGAACTATCAGACTGCGGACATGATTGGTGATTGATGATGACTCTCGCGACGATGCCAAAACAAGAAACCCGCTC
>Ga0208193_1000432_pt1 | contig 23483 bp, 16 predicted proteins | sample June2015DPH_17_2_FD_184716 | JGI IMG/M metagenome (GOLD analysis project Ga0208193, IMG submission 184716) | Peatland microbial communities from SPRUCE experiment site at the Marcell Experimental Forest, Minnesota, USA - June2015DPH_17_10... | ecosystem: Environmental > Terrestrial > Soil >... | reverse complement strand
GGCCGGACGATTCGCTTTTGGCCTTTTCGCTGATCCGGTCCAGCAGCGCCTTGCATCCGGGATCGTAGAGGTGGGCCAAATTAGGTGAGCGAAGTGGGCCAATTTAGACGAGCGAACCCAGCGAAATGGCAGAAACAAGCAAAAAAGACGAAAACTGCGAAGCGCTTGATTCTATGTGACATATATCCAAGTGCCTGAAAAGACTCGTGGGGACGTAGCTCAGTTGGTCAGAGCGCTGCCATGTCACCGGCACCCCTGACGTTACCTTTTCATAACGTAAGGGTGGCGTCACTCGGGAAACCAAAATAAGCCATTGTGGATCTCGAGCTTTTGGAGAAACTGAGCCTGGCATGTGCCGAGAAGAAGGTTTTGAATGGATCCTGGGCGGTAGTCTAGCCACCCCAGGGCTTCGGCCGCGTCTTGTGTGGCTTTCATTGCCCAGACTGGAGCAACAGCAGGCTGATGATCGGCCTTTGCTTGTCGGGACCCCTGATGTTTGCTTTTCCAGGTTCTGCCTGTGACTGCAGGAGTCAAGCTCGCAGTGAGGGCCTGGCGACACATATAGGGGTACCTGTGCTACGCTTCGGCCATCTGTGGCCAATTTCGAAAAAGCGCCGGTAGAAGTCCAGGAGATCCTCTCCAAGCCGATTCAGCAGCTCGGCCTGAAGCTGGAAGGCTCTTTCCTCGAACGCTTCGTCCAGCAACTCTACAGTGAATTGGACGCCAAGGGGCTGACCAGGTTCCGGCCCAAGTGCTACCTCACCGATGAGTGGGGTTGCCCGAACATGGAGCCCGTCATCGGAATCCCGTTCTACCTGGCCGATCCGCAATTGCAGCGCCTCGAATCGGAGATGAACGACATTGAAGACGCCCGGCAGATCATGATGTACATGCGCCACGAGGCTGGCCACGCTTTCAATTACGCCTATGCACTCTATAAGACGGAAAAGTGGCACGACCTCTTCGGACCATTCCGGAGACCTTACCGAGACAGTTACAAACCGGTTCCCTTTTCGCGCCAGTTCGTGCGGCACATGGAAGGCTGGTACGCGCAAAAGCATCCCGACGAAGACTTCGCCGAGACTTTCGCAGTGTGGCTGACACCTCGCTCCAACTGGCGGAAGCGATACAAAGGCTGGGGCGCGATAAAGAAGCTGCTTTACATGGATCGTATTGGCCGCAAGCTTGGCAATGCTGACCCTGTGGTGGCACACGGGGATACCGATATTACCGTCGATGAAATGGATGTGACGGTCGGCGAGTTCTATCGCCGCGCGCTCGAACAGCAGCTTGCTCCGGGCGAGCTGCCTCTCGAGCCGGATCTGCGCGATATCTTCAATGTATCGAAGCGCCGCACGAAGAATGTTCGCCCGGCGGTCGACCTTCTTCGCGAGAACCGCAAGGTGCTCATCGACAAGGTGAACTACTGGTCGGGCGTTCAGCGTCCGCTGGTTAAGAAGTTGGTGGAGACCATCGAAGCAAGGGTCAGTGACCTCGGCCTGCGTGCCGACATACAATGTGAAAGAGAGTCTCTCATCGAAGTCACTGTGTACGTGACTGCGCTGGCGATGAACTACATCACTCGCGGCAAGTTCATTTCGCCCTGATTGGTGATCATATGCAACGGTCGGCGGTTGTGGGTCACGCCAAAAGGGTGTAAAGGCATCATGGCAAACTTAAAAGTATCGATCTTGCACGACGTCTGGGAAGAAGGACCGCCGGAACCGGAGCCAGAGCCGGTAAAAGCACCGCGCGGCAAGAGCGGCCAACGACGGAAGAGGAAAGATCCGCTGTACGACCGCGAAGAGATCTTCGAGGCGTTGACAAAGCTCGGGCACGAACCTTCCTATCACGTTCTCGACGGCAGGAACCAATCGCTGATTGCGCTCGCAAAGTGCGGTGCAGACCTGGTCTTCAACCTCACTGAGTCCTACGCCGGCCACGACACGATGGACAAGAACATCGCCGCATATTTGGAACTGCTCCATATTCCCTACACCGGCGGCGGCCCGGAGGCTCTCTATCTTGCCCAGGACAAGTCGATTGCAAAAAAGATTTTCGACTTTCACAAGATCAAGACCCCGGACTTCGCAACCTCCTATAAAGGCCTTACCGACCACTCGCACGATATCGAGTTTCCGCTGATCGTCAAGCCTGTCTCCGAAGACGGATCGGTCGGCATCGACAATGACTCCGTCGTCGGTAGCGTGAAAGAGCTGATGGAGCGCATTCACTATATCCAGGAAGAATTCGACAGCCCGGCGCTCATTGAGGAGTACATTGAGGGCCGCGAAATCTACGCCGCCATTCTCGGAAACGAAAACGCCGAGGTGCTCCCGCTTATTGAGCTCGACTTCTCCAGGCTCCCCAAGGGAACCCCGTGGATCGCCGGCCAGGACGTGAAATTCGACCACGAGGCCGAAGCCTACAAAATGACAAAGTCTGCACCGGTCGAAGACCTCGACGAGGAGTCGACGAAAAAACTGCAGGACACCGCACTCGCTGCATATCGCGCCCTCAAGCTGCGTGACTACGGCCGCATTGATTTACGGCTCAACAAGAAAGGCGAGGCGTACGTCATCGAAGCAAACCCAAATCCTTGGCTCGCCAGCGGGGCCGAAATGGCGATGGCGGCCAAGAAGGCCGGCTACTCGTACATGGACATGATTAATAGGATCGTGGAACTGGCCCGCGCCCGCTCAATGTAGTTCAAAGAAAACCTGGCTCGACGCAGCACGGACCGGCGCCACGCCGACGGCACGATCGCTGTCATTTAGGACTCCCATGCGTTTCGAAGGCGTGCAGCTCTCTAGTAGGCGCAATTGTCGGGTAGACTTTTCGGCCTCGATGGTTGGTTCGACAAACCGCATCCGCATAGGCCGCCACAAGGTGGATATGAAGTGCGCATGGAAAGCGGGGTGCATGTGAAGGCGCGCCTAGTCGTCCGGAGGAGTATATGGCCGACTACCTAAGAGCGTTGTCTTGATCGATTCCCAAAATGGTTCGAAGGCTGTCTAAGAGATATCACCATCCGTTCCGCGACAGTCAGGACGGAATCCGGGCACCGCTGCCGCATCGGTGTCCAGCGGCAATGGAATTCAAAGGGATGAAAAGGATCAATGGCGAGATTTGGAGCATTTTGTTATCCGGGAACCGGTCATCTCAATCCAATGTCTGCGCTGGCGCGTTCCTTGCAGCAGAGAGGCCATCAGGTAGTCATCTTCGGAATTGCAGACGCCGAGGCGCGTGTGCGTGCAGCGGGCGTCGAGTTCCATCGGATCGGCGCCAAAGACTATCCTTCCGGCACCGTCCAGAGGCTGGACGAGCATATGGCCCGGTTAACCGGGCTTGCGTCCCTTCGATTTACGCTGGAGCGAGTGAGGAATTCGGCGCGAATGGTCCTTCGTGAGGGGCCGGAAGCGGTACGAAAGGCCAAGGTAGAAGCCTTGCTGGTTGACCAGGCGGAGTTTGCTGGAAGCGTGGCAGATTATTTGGGACTGCCTCGGATCTCGATTGCCTTGATCCCCCCCATGGTTCAGGACGACCGGTTTCCACCCTTTTGGTTCGGATGGGAGGCGGGGCAGGATCGGCTTAGCCGTTTGCGGAACCGGCTCGGCATTGTTTTGCTTTCGCGGATAGCAGCTCCCATCTTCCGGGAAGTGAACCAGCAGCGTAGCGCATGGGGACTGAAGCCCTTCAGGCATCCCGAAGAAGCGCTATCGCCACTGGCGCAGATTACCCAGTTGCCCGAAGTACTCGAGTTTGAAGTCGACGGCAAAAAGCCAGCAGGGCTTCACTACACCGGGCCGTTCGTGCACGCTCAACAGCGGCCGGCGGTCGAGTTTCCCTGGGAGCGCCTTGATGGACGCCCGCTCATTTACGCATCTCTGGGCACCCTTCAGAACGGTTCGGAAGCCATCTTCAGAACAATTGCTGATGCCTGTGCCGGACTCGACTCACAATTGTTGATCTCTCTCGGTGGCGGGCTCGATCCGGCAGTGCTGGGGAAGCTGGCCGGCAATCCGCTGGTGGTGCGCTTTGCTCCCCAGCTGGAGATTCTGAAGCGGGCCGCGCTGGTGATCACGCATGCCGGCCTCAACACAGTCCTTGAGTCGCTGTCGGAGGGAGTGCCCCTGGTAGCTGTACCCCTCGGCAACGACCAACCCGGAGTGGCGGCGCGCGTCAAAGCCCGCGGAGCAGCCGTGGTCGTTCCCCGGCGCAGGCTAAATCGGGCCAGGCTTCGCGCAGCAGTCATTCTGGTGCTTCAAGAAGCCAGATACCGCGAGGCGGCCCAGGCCCTGCAGAGAGCCATCCAGCAACTGGACGGACCAGGCCGTGCAGCAGATCTTATCGAAAAGGTGCTGAAACTCCATTCGACTCAGCAGCTGGCTTGATCCGGCACCTGAATCCGGGAAACGGGCCAGAGATCATTGCACTTTGCTTTTTCCCTCACTTGGCATTCGCACTGCATGCAAAAGTTTCCTTGCCCGTCAAGCAGGTTGAACGAACGACGGCACAAAGGATGCCGGCGTTGAGACGCCTACCATTTGAGAGCTGCGTCCGGGGGATCGCCGGCGCGTAACCGCATGAACGCTGGCGAGCTGAGCGTCTATGCCCCCGAAGAGGGTGGTTGAATAGCAGCTCATAGCAATATGGATGCGCCTCCATCATCTGCTTGCCCACCGCAAGGCAATCCAGAGCACCTTCTAGATATTGCGCATTGAACCAGAGTCTACCTTTGGCTGAATCTCAATTGTGCCCGCGAAGACTTGGATTGCCTTATTTGCCTGCCGGGGTCAGTTTAAGCGCGTAGGCATACTTGCAGGCGGCTTGTGTTGGAAGCGTTACTTCAAGAGCGTCGGCGCCCTGCGTCCAGTTCACCTTCTCGATCGAACCGAGCAGTTCAACCTGACCGATCGCAATCCCGCTCCCTTCATGCGCCCGCCCCAGAGAATGAATGATAGCTTTTCCATTCGCCGGGCAAGCCATGCCGATGGCATATACCGTGGTTCCTTTGGCTGTGAAGCGGAAATCCTCAGCCGTGTACGGTTTGGTGTCGGTGTCGTGAAAGGCGCCGGCCATCACCTGCGTCGGTCCTTCCCCGAAAGTCTTCCAAGGCGTCGTCGCATAAATCGCATCGCCATTGATCTTGAGCCACGCGCCCATCTCGCGCAGGGTAATCTGCACCTGGTCGGGAATGGTCCCGTCCGAGCGCGGACCGAAGTTCAACAGCAGGTTGCCGTTCTTGCTCACAATGTCAACCAGTTGCCGTACCAGGAACTCAGGCGACTTGAAAGTGTCGTGCTCGATGTAGCCCCAACTGGCGTTGCTTATCGAGGTATCAGTTTGCCAGTGATCGGCAACGATGTGGTCCTGCTGGCCGCGTTCAAAGTCCCGTACCCCGGCCTTCCAGTTCAGCGAATAGTCCTTAAAGTCGATGACCCCGGTATACCCATGGGCCACGGCATAGTTGTAATAGAAGGCGGCAAACTGGGCAACCGCGCCGCGGAACCTCGGATGGCCGATCCACCAGTCGAAGTAGACCACCTCCGGCTTGTACTTTTCCACCAGTTCCGTATCGCGGGCCAACCAATCCTGGGTCCAAGCGTCGCTTACCCAGGTCCAATCGTTCTCCAGGGCGTGGTCATCGCCGCCAGCCTCGAACCAATGATGAGCCGGTCCATAGAGGGAAGCGTATTTGGGGTCATTGACGTCGGAGCGGATGGCCCGGCCGCCACTGAAGAAGAAGTTGTGTTCTGCGCGATGGGAACTGAGTCCGAAATGCAGCCCCTCAGCGCGAATGGCGCCGGCCAATTCGCCCAGGGTGTCGCGCTTGGGCCCCATCTTCACTACCGTCCAGTCCGACAGGCCCGAGTCGTACATCGAAAAGCCATCGTGGTGTTCGGCCACCGGAACCACATATTGCGCGCCGGACTCCTTGAAGAGTCTGGCCCACGCCACCGCATCGAACTTCTCGGCTCGAAACGAGGGAATGAGATCTTTGTACCCCTTGGCGTCTTTTTCGGCCGGATCTTTGGAGGCGAAGTGCTCCTGGAAGTCCCTGTAGGCTCCCTCGGTTGGCCGGTACATATTCCTCGGGTACCACTCATTCTCCGCCGCCGGAACCGAATAGACCCCCCAGTGGATGAAGATGCCGAATTTGGCGTCCTTGTACCACTGGGGCTGCTGGTACTTGATCAGCGTTGCCCAGTCGGCGCGATAGGGCCCATCGTTCTCCTGCTGCTGCTCTATGCTCAACAACCGCTTGCGCTCCCCATCGTACTTGGCCACCGATTCTTGCCATTCGCGGTCGATAGCCGCAGCCGACTTCACGTCCAGTGTGGGCGCCAGAGGGTCAGGACTCGAGGCCGGGGATTGCGCAAACAACAGCTGGGTTGCAAACAGAAAAATACAGAAAAAAAGATTGCCGCGATTCTTCATAGGTACGAATCGTAAACGGCCTTGATGGGGAGTGCAAACGTTTTCCTCACCGGCGCCGGCGACTTTCGGAATCTCAGTCCCGAGATTCAGTCCGGCCCCCGGACCGAACCTTCCGTTTGTCGGCAATACGAGAGGCTCGTATTCCGTATTGACGTGCTGAGTCGTGTTATCGGGATCGTGTCTGCCACCGTGATCGCGGCTCAAACTGTAATGCACGCCTGCAGAAACCGCGGATTCAACAGTGATGACCTATCCCGTTCACGCAACGTCTAGAACTGTCTGCGAAACGGAGAACTGGACGATCCCTTTAAAATGGGCATTCGGAGAAAACGGCGATCAATGCATGCGGAAAAGCGGACCCTACGGAAAAACGGGCTGGGAGCGGGCAGCCGTTGAGCCGGATTGGAAGGTCTGCAATTGCACTGGCGAGAGCGGAGAAGCTCGCCTGGATCATGACAGCTCGATCAAGAGCAAGGTCCTCGCCTGGCTCCCCCCTGCACGAAAACAAGGGAGTGGCCCAACCGCCAGTCTGTCTCGACCTGCCACAGGTCCGCTCAGGCCCTCGCCGGCCGTTGTCTCCCCGTCATGGTCTTCTCTCTCGCATTTCGTGGCTTCCGTGACATCGTATCGCTCGAGACGAGCAAGCGACTGCAGGGGGAGTTCGATTGCACCAGCAATAGTATAAAATTGCCACAAAAACCTTTCAGTGCTTGCATTTGTGAAGCAGGCACTGAGAAGCGCAGCGCTCTCCAGCTAACGCCAAGTCTCCCCGGGGTTCTTCGCTCAGGTTGCCCGGGTCGTACCCATCGCCGGAGAGCGGTCGGCCGCCACGGGCCAGTACCGGGGCGGTTGGAGGAGTTGTGTCAATTGCCCTCAGTCAGAGGGAGGAGGTTTTCAGCGGCAACCGCGATGTAAAGTCCTGAGGCGAGGATGAGCGAGCCACCTACGAGGACCAAGAATCCAGGCTTGTTGTGCCACACCAGGTAGGAGATCAGCATGCCGGTAAGCAGCTGCGTGTAGTGATACTGCGAGACATTCGCAGCCGAGGTGTGCTTGACGGCGATGTAGAAGCAGAGTGTTCCGGCCGCGCAGAAAAGGCCCATGGCAAACAGTCCAGCGGTGAGGCGCGCCGTCAATGGCGCGGCATGGAAGAGCATGAAAAAAAAGCCCACCGCCGCCGTCACAAGGCCTGAGAAGAAGGCTAGGCTCTCCGGCGACTCGGTGCGTGTAAGCACGCGCGACCAGACCATATTCACTGAGAAGCAGGCAACACATACCATGCATGCCGCGAACCCGATCAAGTCTCCTTGGCGCGCACTGCCCCAGGGATCCACAGCGATGACCACACCGGCGAATCCGACGACGATAGCCATCCCCTTTCGCCACGACAAGCCCTCTTTGAGGAAAACTGCCGACAGTAGAACAATGACCATGGGAGCGGTAAAGACGAGGATATAAAACATGGTGAGGGTCAGATGGCGCAGCGCAATCACAACGCATACATTGTTTGCCATATCCAGGCAAGCGCGCGTTAACTGGCGCCCGAGCCGGTGTGGCCGCACGGCCTGCGCATTTCCACGCACCAGGGTATACGCGCCGAGGAACATGGCCATGAACAGACCCAGGAACGCCACCATCTCATACGGTGGCAGGCCTGACTGCCCGACCAGCTTGATAGAACTATCGGCGAGCACCCAGAAGGTGAACCCCGCGAGGGCAAACCCGATGGCGCCAAGGTCAGAAACAGTTGGCTTCATCTCGCTCCTTTCGGCGAATGGTTGAAGTACTGGTCGCAGCAGATCTGCAGCGTTTGGTTCCCTAGAAAGTATGCTTGAAGCGCTCGTCCGGCCGGTGCGGCATGGCGTGGCATGGCATGGCGCACCGGCCGGAGATCCTGTCTGTCCTCATACAGCGGGTGACAACGTCCAACAGCTCCTCTATCGGCTGGCAGTCCTGTTGCTCGGCTGCTGGATTGAGCACCCCCTCGACAAGATGGCGCTGCGGAATCCATGCCGGACTTGCCGTTCGCATCCTTCGAACTCGCGCCTCCGCGGAAACGGATTCTTCCCGCAGCCGGCACTGCAATGACACCCCCGCTCCAGACCCGCCCGCTTTTGATGTCGAGCAAGATCTTCCACAGCCTTCGTCACATCTTGTGGGTTGCTACAGAGTCGACTGGAAAAATGAAGACAGAACCGATGAGGCTGGCCACAGAACGAATTCTAGGGGCCGAGTTTCCGTTTCGCCAACTCGGCGATCCTGTCAACATCGGCAGCCCTACCGCCACTCGTGATTCCGAGCAGAGCTTCGAGCGCCACGTTTTTTTGAAATCTGCGCCTCCTCTGCTCAGAGATCCTTCATGCCAGGGTCGCCCGGATCGTTCTGGAAGTCCTTGCGATTCAACAAGCTCCAATCGGCTTTTGTCAGGCCGTCCCGATGCGTAAAATAGTTTTTCATGGCCGGAAACGCGAGTGCACAGTGAACGCGAATGGATTGGACGCGAAAACCAAAAATCTCCTTTTTCGGCATTGGAGGCGCATTGCATTTCCGGTGGATGTTGTCGGTCGTCCTCGGTCGCCGCCGTACGGCTATTCCCCCCTTTCCCACCGCAACTGTTCAACTCCTTCAAACAACAAGCGCTGGCGAAAGGATCCATCCTCGACCGGGCGCAGCCGGCGAGCAAAATGGGCATGGCTTCATCAAGTTGGACCCTCAAGAAGAATCCACTCAGAGGCCTATGAACAGGAGTCATGGCGCACAGGTCAAGAGATTTCCCAGCCAAAACGCGCAGAATTCAGAGGGATCTGTAAACATGGATCTTCTGCGCTCGATCGAGCGCCATCTGGGGCGTCTTTCGATGTGGGAGGGACACGCTCGCCAGGCGGCTACACTCACTAGTGTCCTTCAGCGGTTTCGTCACCGGCAGAGAAGCGTTTATAGCTTTACTAAAACAGTGCACGGCGACGACCTCATCGCTTCTATTGATTGCTGAGATCCTTTTGCCAAGGTAATTGATGTGTACCCCAAATCCATGCACAGCGGGCGAGGCCATTGGCTCAACTGGTGACGTGGCATCGGTCAACTGTGTTCCCAGGCAACTCCAGGGTGTCAACCGGCATAATTTAGTTGGAGGAGTGATCAATGACCGCTAGCATTTTCGTGGGACTTTCGACGATCGATGTTGTCTATGAGGTTGACGAGTTTCCTTCGGCAAACTCAAAAGTCGTGGCGCAGAGCCAGAATGTATGCGTCGGCGGTCCTGCAACCAACGCATCCATAACATTTGCTCTGCTTGGCGGCTCACCCACACTTGTGACGACCATCGGCCGCCATGCAATGGCCTCCGTCGTGCGGACGGAGCTTCAGAGGCATTCGGTCCAGGCAATCGACCTCAATCCCGAATTTAATGAGGCGCCCGCGATCTCGTCGGTATCTGTCGACGGCAACGGCAACCGCAACGTTGTTTCCGCCAATGCAACTCGCGTCACCGCTCTGCACGCCGAGGTCGATCCGAAGGTCTGCGAACAGGCCAGTGTCCTTTTAGTCGATGGCCACCATATGCAGGCATGTCAAGCGTGGGCCAAGGCTGCCAAGACTCGGGGGACTCAAGTTGTGCTGGACGCTGGAAGTTGGAAAGAGGGGACTGAAGAACTCCTCAAGAACGTAGATACAGCGATCTGTTCGGCTGATTTCTTGCCTCCCAAGTGCGCAACCGGTGACGACGTCAACAGCTACTTGAAAAAAGCAGGCGTAAAGAGTATCGCGATCACCAAGGGAGCTGCACCGATCCGATTTGTCTCCGGCCATATCGAAGGAACGATGCAGGTTCCGCAAGTGCAGGTGGTGGACACGACGGGGGCGGGGGATGTATTTCATGGAGCATTCTGCTATTTCGCCGCCTCCGGAAGCGGATTCGTGGAGGCTCTGGCCGAGTCGGCGAAGGTCGCGGCAGAGTCCTGCCGATATCGCGGGACGACAGAATGGGCAAAGGCTCTTACGGGCAGCGGAGGCTGACGACAGCCAGGACTGGCGCCCGGTGCAACCTGGCGCTCTCAGGAGCCTCACTCCGCCTACGACGGCGCATCGAAAGGCATGAGGATGTGAGGCGACTCAAAGGTGATCAAACTCAAAGGTGATCAATGGACAGGCACGTCCGGTTAATGGTCCGGTGAGCCGGTCATCGGCTCGCAGTCCAAACTCTGCCTGGGCGGTGTCGATGAGCAAATTGGCGGAGATTTGGCTAAGGGTGTAATGGAGTCTGCAGTTCTCTTCTGTCGGAATCTCTTCTATGCCCCTGCGACGTGATCTACATTCCAGTGACGATGACTTCAAAGCTGCTGCCGCCAGCAAGATGAAGAATGTATTGCTCCGCATCACGCAACTGACCCAGCATGTCGCCGAGATCGCTCAGGCAGAAGCTTCACTGGAAGCGTCCTGAGCTTCCCTGTTGACCTGCCTCATGAGAAGTCCTTGAAGTGCCCACTACACTGCCTTTTTTGTAGGCACATGATGAGGGTGTCTAAGCAGCCTGAGCGGATTGGGTCTACAGGGAAGAGACGAGAGCCCGGGACAGCTGTTCCTCGATGCTATTGATGGGGGATGCGACTGATGGGGCGGTCGGCGATCTGGGCGCGTACAGTGCGAGGTGGAGGTGCGGGTCGAGGCACTTCAGTTTTGCTGATCCGATGAGACTGTAGATGGCAACGGGCAGGTTTGCCGCCGCAATCGGAGCCCACGAATGGATTCTTCTTACGATGATGCCAAGATTTCCACAATCGGAATGTAACCGGAGAGCGGCAAGTTCTCAATGTGGGTCAGCTCCGATCTTGCCTTTTGGACTTTTCCCCGGAGCGGTCTCATCCACCGCCCCTTTCACCCGCAGATAGTGCCAAAGAGCCACGAATGCTTGGTGACCCACCTGTTGTTTTCCTAAAGGAACTGTGGCATGATTCCTTTTGGAAACCAAAATGTAGGTGCCCATGAAACAGAAGACTGATGTCCTGCAGGGAACTCTAGCGCTGATGGTTCTCAAAACTCTCGAGGTTCTCGGGCCGCTCCACGGCTACGGGATCGCCCGGCGCATTGAGCAGATCAGCGGTGATCTGCTGGCCGTCAATCAAGGCACCCTGTATCCGGTGCTACTGAGATTAGAACAGGAAGGCGCGATTGCCTCCGTATGGGGGGCTTCGGAGAACAATCGCCGGGCGCGTTTCTATTCCCTGACGCGATCCGGACAGAAGCTGCTCCAAGCCGAGACTCGTGGCTGGGAACAAACGGCGACGATTATCGCGAGGTTCTTCGCGGTCAAGGCGGAGGATCTCACATGAAATTCCTCAAGCGGTTTTTCGTGCGTTTGGCAAGTTTAATCGGCGCGCGACGGGAAGATCAAAGGTTCATGGAAGAGATCGAAGAGCACATCGCACTGCAGACGAAGGAGAATCTGCGCGCCGGTCTGCCCGAGAACGAGGCCCGGCGGCAGGCGGTTATAAAGTTTGGCGCGGTGGGGGCGCTCAGGGAGGATTATCACGCTGAGCAGGGACTGCCTCTGATCGAAAATCTGCTGCAGGATCTGCGCTTCGCCCTGCGCCAGATGCGCAAATCGCCGGGATTCACATTGCTTACGGCGCTTATCCTGACTCTCGGAATCGGGATCAACACGGCGATATTCAGTCTCGTATACCACGTCCTGCTCGAGCCGTTGCCGTTCCCGCAACCCTCCCAGCTCTATGCGGTCTGGGCCCGCTCGGATGTTGACGGAAACCCGCGGATCGCCTCTTCTGGCCCGGATTTCCTCGACTATCAGGACCAGAACAAGTCGTTTTCGAAGATCGCTGTGATCATCCCCCACTTCAGCAATACGTGGACCGGCGACGGCGACCCTAAGGTACTCGATTGCACCGGAGTTTCCGCGGATTTCTTTTCCGTATTGGGGATTCGTCCGTACATGGGTCGTTTCTACACGCCGCAGGAGTACGAAGAACTGAATAACCCGGCCATGCTGGTCTCGTATCGGTTCTGGAAGTCTGAGCTCGGAGGCGATCCCCATGTCATTGGCCGCGTACTGCAAATTGGAGGCAGCGCCAGCACCATCGTTGGCGTAGTGCCGCCACTTCCTGACCTATTCCCGTACACAGAGGTTTGGCCTACGCTTCCGACGCGGCCGGGCTGGGACTTTATGCAGTGGCGGAAAAACAAGTTCCTCACCGTGATGGGCCGGCTAAAGCCCGGCGTCACCCCTGCTCGGGCACAGGACGAGTTGACTGCAGTCTTACGGCGCGCTCCCGGCGAGCCGGAGGATGTTCGCGTGCGGTTGATTCCGCTGAAGGAGGACCTGGTTGGGTCAGTGCGCGCCCAGTTAAAAATCATTTTGGCGGCCGTGGCGCTGGTTCTGCTGGTGGCATGCATCAACGTCGCGGCTCTCCTGCTGGCCAGATCGGCGCGGCGAAGCGTCGAGATGGCCGTTCGACTGAGCCTGGGGGCGAGTCTAAAGCGTTTGCGGCAGCAGCTCTTGACCGAAGGGCTGGTGCTGACGTTGGTAGCTTGTTCGCCAGGCGTCTTCGCCGCCTGGCTGGCACTGAAGCTTTTGCCGCAGCTCACCGCCCTGAGACTGCCCAGGCTAGAAGGAATTCACCTCAATAGCGCAGCGCTGCTGGTGACAGCCGGAATTGCCGTACTGACAACCCTTCTCTTCGGTTGGGCTCCCTCTCTGATGTTCTCCCGCCCCGCTCTGGAATCTTCGCTGAGGTCCGGACGCGCCAGCACAGGCAAGAGGCATCGTCGATCTTTTTCCACGCTGATCGTCGCCGAGATTGCCTGCTCAGTGGTCCTTTCAATCTGCGCCGCTCTCGTGCTCAAAAGCTACTGGCGCGTGGCGCACGTAGATTCCGGATTTGAGCCCGAACACATGATCACGGCTTACTTGCGGACGACCTATTTTACGCCGGAGGGACGCAGCTTCTGGAGCGATGTGCTCGAGGGCGTTGGAAGCCTTCCGGGGGTGCGTGCCGTGGCACTTGCCGACTGCACGCCCGGCCGTGCTGCCGCGATCGCAACTCTGGTACTCACTGATCACCCCAAGGATGCCAATCACGCTGCTCCCGCGGAAGGCTGCTGGACGAGTCCGGATTTCTTTCGCGTGAGCGGAACTAGACTCATTCGGGGGCGCTTTTTCGATCCCAACGATAGCGCGGACTCCTCACCGGTGGTAATCATCAATGAGCAAGCTGCTCGACGATATTGGCCGGGACAGGATCCGATCGGCAAGCGCATTGCTATTAACTATACGGGAGCCGGCAGAACAGGTACATCGACTCCGCGATTCCGTGCCATCGTGGGCGTAGTCCAAGGGATGAAGTATGGCCCTCCGGAGTCAGAGACTGAACCGGCTGTCTATATGCCTTACCTGCAGGATGAGACCTATCACGACATGGCGGCCATGAGCCTGTTCGTTCGCACCGAGGGGGATGCTCCCGCTCTTGACCACGCGATCCGGCAGAGGATTCATTCCATCCGTCCTGAGCAACCCGTCGATATGATCCTGAGTATGCAGGAGATCGTCTCCAACTCCATTGCGCAGAGGCGATACAGCTTGTCGCTTCTCGCCGCATTCGCGGTATTGGCCCTGCTCCTCGCCGCGGTCGGCATTTACGGTATCGTTTCCTGGACGACTCTGCAGCGGACGAGGGAGTTCGGCATTCGCATTGCGGTGGGAGCAACACGCGGCAATGTTATGGCTGATGTCTTCGGTCAGGGATTGCGCCTGGCGCTGATCGGCACCGCGATCGGTGTCGGTGCGTCGATGCTGACGACCCGGGCGCTCGGACAACTCCTGTTCGGAGTCAGCCCGCTTGACCTGACAAGTTTTTGTTCGTCTGTCATTCTACTTGGATTGATTTCGGTGTTCTCATGTGTCATCCCGGCATTGCGATCTGCGTATCTTGACCCGGTTCGTGCACTGAGGAGCGAATAAGTCTGCCGCGCGACTGTCCGATTTTCCGAACGATGGCGACAAAGTCGCAAGCCAGAAACTCTCCCGACGTAACACGAATGGGATGGCTCTACCACTGCTCGCTGTTTCTTTTGCCGCGTCTGAGATCGTCCACGGGTGTCTGCAGGTCTGGCGCCCGGAGGCGCTCAGCCCCCAGATCCTCTGCTTCAGGATCATTCCTGCCAGGCTGACGCCGTCCGACAACCTGCGGTCGAGAGCCACCCCAGCAGTCCACGACGCGCGAAAGCATGGCCCGACTATGCCCGTTCGCTTACCGGAGCGCCGCTCGATAAGTTTGCTCTTGGCGTGGATTGACTAATATCGTAAACATTTTGCGTCTGTAGTCCCCAGAAGACACTGGGCAATTTTAGGCATGACTAAAGTCCGGGGTTTTGGATATTTCCAACAATACTTCCCTGGGTTTCTTGCGATGTTGGCCCATATGCAGTGATGCTTGGCAGTAATGGAAATTTGCATTACAATCGATTGTGTCAGGTTGATAGAGGGTTATTACCATGAGGATATTAACAGTAACCTCGCGTGGCCAGGTCACATTTCGGAAAGAAGTCTTGCTGCACTTCGGTATTGAACCGGGAGAAAAAATTGAACTCGAGTTGCTACCCGGAGGTAGGGGGGTTCTCAAAGCGGCCCGGCCATCGAAGAAGATAAACGGATTCCTGGGCCTTCTCGCAGGCCGGACAAAGAAGGCCGCCACACTTGACCAGATCAACCAAGCAGCGGCAGAGGGCTGGGCTGGCAGGAAATGAAGATCACCGTAGATACCAACGTGCTTATTCGGGCTGTCGTACGTGACGACGAAAAACAGGCCGTAGCTGCAGACAAGATTTTGAAGAGTGCTGAGACCATCGCAGTAACTCTTCCTTGCTTGTGCGAGTTTGTCTGGGTGCTACGCCGGTTATACGAGTTCGGTCGTGAAGACATTGCAGCGGCTATCCGAGCCCTGACTGATACCGCGAATGTTGCCCTCAATCGACCAGCAGTCGAGGCTGGACTTGCTCTTTTGAACGCCGGTGGGGATTTTGCAGACGGACTCATCGCCTATGAGGGGAGTTGGCTGGGTGCGGAAACGTTCGTCTCCTTCGATAGGAAGGCCATTGCTCTCCTTGCCAAACATAAATACGAAACAAGGCTTCTGCATTAGAGCCGCAAACTGTCATTCACCATTGCACCGCGAACGGTGATCCTCCCTCGACCTTAGACTGGCCAAGTCTTGTTGGTCACTTCGTTGCAGCCACGAGCGGGAATCGTGTCCGGTTCAATTGCGGCTCGAAATGCGGACGCAGATCATGGCGCTGGACGGCTGCTATGGTCACAGGTATCCAGAATATTCGTCATTGAACGCGTGTCTTGTTGCCCATAGGATGCGTAGCGTCGGTATCGCTGAGGGCGCAAAGCGATACGCTGCAGCGCGTTGACGCTGATCCCGGGCGCAGGTACTGTGCCGCGCGAGCAGGCTCTCCAGCGGAGTCTGATAGCGCTTCGAACGAACGCGCTTGCGGCCCTGGCATCGATCGCGACTGTCGGCCTGTGCGCAGGGATGATGATAGTTCAAGTGCGGATTCAAGAAGTCCCGCTAAAAGTCGGGATTGTTCTGATGACCTGCTTTGCAAGCGATGACCGAGAGGATATCTCGGACGTCGGAGCGCGGAAGCAAGGGCCAAAACAGGAGATCACATGACGAATATAACCCATGGCCAAAAATACCCTAACTCAACAATACTAGTTTTAAACTAATATTTTTGATGTATCATGATTGCATGGTAAAGAAATCTGAATACCGCGACCTGTTCCCTGGTGCCCTGGAACTGATGATTCTCAAGAGCCTGAGTTGGAGGCCGATGCACGGCTATGCGCTCGCTCAGCGGCTCAAGGATATTTCCGAGGACTATCTCCAGATCGAGGAAGGCTCTCTCTACCCTGCCCTGCAGCGGATGCTGAAGGCCGGTTGGCTCGAAACCGAGATGGGCCTGTCGGCCAGAAACCGTCCTGTACGGATCTTCCAAGTGACCGAAGCAGGCAAGAAACACCTGGAACAGGAGCTTGCAAGTGTCGAGAAGATGTTCGCCGGCGTCACTCGCGTACTCGCATTGGCAGGACAGTAGGAGGCTCTATGGGCTGGCTCCAACAGCTGTTCACTCGCCGTCGTCATTATGAGGAACTCTCCGAATCGATCCGTGAGCATCTGGACGAAAAGATCGCTGATTTGATGGACGGCGGCATGACCAAGGGGCAGGCGGAGCAGGTTGCCCGCCGTGAGTTTGGCAACGTGACACAAATTGAGGAGCGCAGCCGCGAAGTATGGCAATGGCCAACCTTCGAGTCAATTCTGAGCGACTTGAAATATGCGTTCCGGCAGATCGGAAAGGCGCCCGGATTCAGCGCGATGGTAATCGTCATCCTTGCACTTGGCATCGGTGCAAACACAACCGTTTTCAGCATCGTCGATGCGGTGATGCTGCGCCCGCTGCCGTATGTCAAACCCCAACGACTGGTGGAAGTAAAAGGAAGCGAACAACAGCACTTCGAGTCCACTGATGTCAGCTACCCTGACTTCTTTGACTGGCGAGCGCAGAATCGCAGCTTCGAACATCTGGTTTCCTATCATGACACCTCGTATACCCTGACCAGCGTGGCCCGGGCTCTACGTCTAAACGGGCAGGTCGTCTCGTGGGATCTACTGCCTATGCTCGGCGTTTCGCCGGAACTGGGTCGAGGATTTACGCCGGAAGAAGAAAAGCGGGGTTCACGCGTCCTGCTGATCAGCCATTCGCTGTGGGAGTCGCAGTTTGCCGGTGATCGGTCTGTACTCGGCCGTACGATCAGCCTTAGCGGGACCACCTTTAACGTGATAGGCGTAATGCCGCCGGTATTTCGCTTCCCGGTCAATCAGCCAAAAAACAGCATCTGGACGACCTTTGCGGTCGATGACGACCCCTCCAACCCTCATCCCATACTGACCAATCGCGGTGTGCACTTTCTCACCGTGATGGGCCGATTAAGGCCGGGAATTACGGTTGAGCAGGCCGATCAGGATATGAAGTCAATTGCTACGCGGCTGGCGCAGCAATATCCCAAGACGAATGCAAAACATAGCTCCGCCGAGGTCGTGATCGAACTGAAATCGCTGCTCGGCAATACAAGCACTTTGCTGACGGTCGTGCTGGGGGCGGTGGCGCTGGTGCTGCTGATTGCGTGTGGGAACATTGCCAACCTGCTGCTGGCGCGAATGCGTGATCGGCAGCGGGAGATCGCGGTGCGCTCGGCCCTCGGTGCAGGCAGAGACAGAATTGTGAGACAGTTGTTGGCCGAGAGCCTGCTGCTCGGCATTGCTGGGGGTTTGGCAGGATGTGCCTTGGCATTCGTTTGCACACCGGCATTGCTCCGGCTGATCGGGGACAGTGTGCCTCGCGCGGCAGATGCTGGGGTTAATCTGCCGGTTCTCGGCTTTGCGCTCGTCATATCCCTGCTCTCCGGCGCTCTGTTCGGAATCATCCCCGCCGTGACGGCATCAAAGGCCGATTTGATTTCGACGTTGAAGCAGGGCGGCCGCTCGAACGTTACCGGCCACGACTGGTTGCGCTCAGCCTTGGTGATAGGACAGGTGACGCTGGGAATCATGCTGACTGCCGGGGCCGGACTCCTGATTACTTCCTTCGTGAAGCTCGCGCACATGGACGAGGGCTTCCGCCCCGATCACATCGTGACTTTCACCTTCGAGACTCCCGACTCTCGCTACAAAGACACGCGAGCGCAGTTCTATCAGAGATATTTCGAGCGGCTGCGCGCTCTGCCCGGAGTCGAGTCGGCAGGCGGGTCGGTATTTCTGCCTATGGTGGATGACCTCGCCGTTGTCAGTTTCGAGAATCCGGAGGTTCTGGTTCCAGAGGGACAGCAGCCAGGCGCCGAAATTTCCCTCACCTCACCCGGCTTCTTCCAAACCATGCAGGTTCCCTTGATCGAAGGCCGCGATTTCACCGACCGGGATGACGAGAAGGCGCCTGCGGTGATGCTGGTGAATCAGGCTTTTGCGCAGCGGTATTTTTCCCAAGAAAATGCGGTGGGAAAGATGCTGAAGCCGGGTGTAGTCAGCCAGGCTGCGGGCGGTCCGCAATTACGCACCATTGTCGGCGTTGTGGGCAATATCCGGCATTCGGCTACCCAGCTGGAGATGTCCCCGGTGATGTACCTGCCTGCCAGCCAGGTCCCGAACTGGTGTTGCCTGTATTCCGCCGTGCGTACCTCCGTCGATCCGGCGAGTCTTGAATCCGATGTGAGGCGGTTGGTCTCTTCGATGGACCGCGAAATCCCGGTAACTGACGTGCATACCATGCCCGAGTTGCTCTCCTTGCAGCTGAGCCAACCGCGATTCGCCATGATCCTGCTCGGCACGTTTGCAGGCCTGGCGCTCACTCTGACGGTGGTTGGCCTTTACGGTGTGATGGCCTACTCGGTGTCGCGCCGGACAAGGGAGATCGGCGTGCGGCTCGCTCTGGGAGCCCAGCGAAGTACCGTGATGAGGATGATTCTCGGCGATGCCGCAGTTTTGTTGCTCACAGGAGTTCTCCTTGGCGTTGGAGCATCGCTTCTGTCGGCTTCCGTGCTCAAAACAGTGTTATATGGCGTCGAGCCTCGTGATCCACTCGTACTCTCTGTCGTTTGCATTTCGATCGCCCTGACTGGCTTTCTGGCAGCGTGCATTCCATCGATCCGAGCTGCATCCATCGATCCCATGCATGCTCTGCGTAACGACTCCTGAAGGGGAACTGAAGCCCCTCTGCGTCTTGGCGGGCGCCTAGGAGCCTTGGTGGAGTTCCATCCCTTAAGCTTGGATCAGGCCAGCCAGGGAATGACTTGCCACCTCAGGTGGGCAGCTTTTTTACCGGTTTCGGCGTCAATTAGATAAGCAGTGCGCATGGGCCTCCCCATCTGCAGCTTGTAGACGCCCTATGGCCAAGCATCCGACCGACAAGGAATTCGAAGCCCCCTCTAGAGTTGACGCTGAATCCTATCCGGATTCAGCGTCCGTGGCCCCGCCCGCCGAGGCCCCCTCAGCCAATCGGGTCAGCCGCCGCGCCTTCCTTTCGCATCTCGGAGCCGCCGGTCTTACCGCCGCCGCGCCGCCTGTCCTGGCAGCGACGCCGGCCCCGGCGGCCCCCGCACCCTCGACGACCGCCGACGCCCTCGGCGAAGGCACCGTATCCATCAATCTCAAGGTCAACGGACAATCCCACGCCCTCCGACTCGACCCCCGCACCACCCTGCTCGACTGCCTGCGCGAAAACCTCGCCTTGCCCGGCACCAAGAAGGGCTGTGATCATGGCCAATGCGGAGCCTGCACCGTTCACGTGAATGGTCGCCGCGTCAACTCCTGCCTCTCGTTCGCCGTCATGCACCCGAACGATGAGATCACCACCATCGAAGGCATCGGCCAGCCCGATCACCTTCATCCCATGCAGGCTGCCTTCATTGAGCACGACGGCTACCAGTGCGGATACTGCACTTCGGGCCAGATCATGTCCGCCATCGCGGTTCTCAGGGAGAACGTCGGCCCCACGGACGCCGACGTCAAGCAGGCAATGTACGGCAACATCTGTCGCTGCGGCGCCTACTCGAACATCGTCGCGGCCGTCCAACAGGTCCGTCAAAGCTCCTAAGCCCCTCTCTACGCAGCCAACCGGAGCCGAGCCAACCGCCTGGAGCCGAATCATGGAGTCGCATCACGGAGTCGAATCATGGATAGCTTCATCTTCACGCAACCCACCACCATCGGTCAGGCGATCGAGTCCGCTGCCAAGTCCCCTACAGCCCAGCAGGGCGCGCGGGTCCGCTTTGTCGCTGGCGGCACGACTTTGATCGACCTCATGAAGCTCAATGTCGAGCGCCCTCAAGAGATCGTCGACATCAACGCCCTTCCGCTCAATCGCATCGAGCCCAGCTCCACGGGCGGCCTGGCGATCGGAGCTCTGGCTCGCAACTCCGATGTGGCGCGGCACCCCACGGTGCTGCGAGACTACCCGGTCCTCTCGCAGGCCTTGCTCTCCGGTGCCTCTCCCCAGCTCCGCAATATGGCTACCACCGCCGGCAATCTTCTCCAGCGCACGCGCTGCGTCTACTTCCGCGACACCGCCCACGCGTGCAACAAGCGCGAGCCCGGTAGCGGGTGTTCGGCCATCGATGGCCACAACCGCATGCTCGCCATCCTCGGCACGAGCAAGGACTGCATCGCCACCAATCCCTCCGACCAGAACGTTGCCCTCACCGCCCTTGAAGCCACGATCCAGATTCAGAGCTCCAAGGGAAAGCGCAGCGTCCCCATCCACGACTTCTACCTCGAGCCCGGCTCCACTCCCAACCGCGAGAATCTCCTCGAGCCCGGCGACCTCATCACCAGTGTTACGCTCCCGCCGCCGGTAGCAGGCGCTCACTCGACCTACCTCAAGCTCCGCGATCGCGCCGCGTATGAGTTTGCCCTCGCCTCGGCCGCCATCGTCATGAAGGTTTCCGGCGGGAAGATTCAACACATCCGGGTCGCGCTTGGCGGCGTTGGCACCAAGCCCTGGCGCTCGTTTGAAGCCGAACAAGCCCTCGTAGGCCGCGCCCCCGATCGCGCCGTCTTCGTCAAAGCCGCAGAAGCGGCTTTGAGCGACGCCCGCCCCGCCAGCGAAAACGCCTTCAAGGTGGAGCTCTGCCGCCGCTCGATCGTCCGCGCTCTCACCATGTCCACCATGTCCGCCTAGGCAATCGATCTTGGCGCCACCCCAGGAGAACTTCAATGCTCTTCAGCGAATACCTGGAATTCATTCAGTCCGACAGGCCGGGTCCGGACGGCCATATCCAGGCCTCCACCGCCGAGCCTACCGCCGTAATCGGCGCCTCGCTCTCCCGTGTCGACGGCCCCTTCAAGACCACTGGCTCAGCGCGCTATGCATCCGATTACAACTTCCCAAACATGGTCTACGCCGTCCCGGTCGGAGCGAACATTGCCTCGGCAAAGATCCTGAGCATTGACGGCACCGCCGCCGAGAAGATGCCCGGCGTCCTCACCATCCTCCACCACGGCAACTTCGACCCCGTCTTCCGCAATGCTTCCGGCGGCCGCAGCAGCGAACAACGGCCGCCCTTTGAAGACGAAACCGTCTACTACTGGGGCCAGTACGTTGCCCTCGCCGTCGCCGAGACCCTGGCCCAGGCACAGGCCGCCGCAGCCGCGGTCAAGTTCTCCTACTCGCCAGACAGATTCAACGTCGCTACCGACCTCAGCGACCCCATGCCCGCGATCGGCGCACCCGGCGGCCCTAAGATACTCAGCCACCGCGGCGACCCAGAAACCGTCTTCGCCTCAGCACCGGTGAAAATCGACTGCACCTATACCACCCCCGCCGAGACCCACAATCCCATGGAGATGCATGCCACGGTCGCGGTTTTCGATGGCAAGAAGTTCACTCTCTACGAGAGCTCCCAGGGCGTGATGAACCACCGCAACGTGATGGCCCAGGTCCTCGGCGTCCCCAAGGAAAACATCGAGGTCATCTCTCGCTTTATTGGCTCGGGGTTCGGCGGCAAGCTGTTCCCATGGCCCCACTCCGCCCTAGCCGCGGTGGCTGCCCGCCGCCTGAATCGCCCGGTCAAGCTCACTCTGTCGCGCAAGATGATGTTCGCCAACGTTGGCCATCGCCCCCGCACCGAGCAGCGCCTGCGCCTCGGCGCAAGCCCCGACGGCAAGCTGCTCTCGCTCAGCCAGGACTACCGCAACCACACCTCCATCAACGACGACATTCGCGAGAACTGTGGCGAAGCTACGCCCTTGCTCTATAGCACTGCCAACCTGCAGGTGTCTTCGGCTTTGGTTCGCCGCAACATCGGCACTCCGACGCCCATGAGAGGCCCGGGAGCCGTCCCTGGCCTCTTCGCCCTCGAGTCCGCCATGGACGAGCTGGCCATCAAGCTCAACAAAGATCCCGTCCAGCTCCGCATCGCGCTCGATACCCTCATCGACGAAGAGAAGAACAAGCCGTTCTCCTCCCGCCACCTGAAAGAGTGTCTCGAAGTTGGCTCGAAGAGGTTCGGCTGGGACAAGCGGACTCCGGCGGTAGGGTCCATGCGCAAGGGAGATCTCATCCTCGGCTGGGGCGTTGCCGCCGCCTCCTGGTCCGCCGGCCGCGGCGTCGCCGAGGCTTCCGTCAGCCTTAGCGCCGATGGTTCCGCGCGGGTCAGCTCCGGCTCGCAGGATCCGGGCACGGGCACCTACACCGTTATCGCCCAAATCGTCAGCGACAAGACGGGCATCCCTCTCACCCGCATCCAATCCGTCCTCGGCAGTAGCTCGCTCCCGCCCGGACCTACCTCCGGGGGCTCAACTGCGACGGCCACCATCATTCCCGCCGTGGCCGAGGCTGCCGTGAACGCCATCAAGGTGGTTCTTACCACCGCCTGCTCGGCCCAGGGCTCACCCTTCCTGGGTAAGGAGCCCGCCGATCTGGTCATGTCCTCCGGCCACGTCCACCTGAAAGGCCAGTCGCCCAGCTCCGGCGTTCCCTTCCAGGAGATCCTCAAGCTCGGCAATCTCGCCAGCGCCAACGGAGAAGGCAAAACCGGCGGCTACGGCTCGGATACCGACGGCAAGAACTTCTCTAGCCACTCCTTCGGGGCACAGTTTGTCGAGGTCGAATGGGATCCAGGCATCTGCCGGCTCCGCGTGAACCGCGTCGTCAGCGTTGTCGACGCCGGCCGCATCATCAACGCCAGGACCGCCCGCAACCAAATGGCCGGCGCCATCGTCATGGGCATCGGTATGGGCCTGCTCGAAGCCACCTCCTACGATCCTCGCAACGGTCACCCCATCAATGACAACTTTGCAGACTATGTTGTCCCTACTTCCGCCGACCTTCCTGAAATCGACGTCACCTTCCTCGACATCCCCGACCCCATGATCGGCGAGTACGGCGCCCGCGGCATCGGCGAGATCGGCCTTGCCGGTGTCGCCCCGGCGATCACCGCAGCTGTCTACCATGCGACCGGTGTCCGCGTGCGCGAC
>Ga0208193_1000430_pt1 | contig 23600 bp, 16 predicted proteins | sample June2015DPH_17_2_FD_184716 | JGI IMG/M metagenome (GOLD analysis project Ga0208193, IMG submission 184716) | Peatland microbial communities from SPRUCE experiment site at the Marcell Experimental Forest, Minnesota, USA - June2015DPH_17_10... | ecosystem: Environmental > Terrestrial > Soil >... | reverse complement strand
AAGAGCGTAGCTTACCCAGGAACCGATGGCGGGAAATCCAGTGAAGCCGCGTCCCGTGACAAAGGTGAACTGCGCTGTCGAATGGTCGATTCGATCCGTCGTCATGGACCTGACGAAGGTCACCTTATCGACTACCTTTTGGAAGTGCGGAAGCAGGTCGGAAATCTGGCGTCCGCTCTCACCGCAGGTTTTGAATGCCCAGGGGCTGGCCATCACCTGCTGCGAGCCGTTCAGAGCCCGTCCCTTGATTTCGAACGGCGCCGGCTTCCCGTCATACTTCACCAAGGTCGGTTTAGGATCGTACATATCGATCGTGCTGGGGCCGCCGCCGATGTAGATGAAGATGACTCTCTTGGCCTTAGCAGGGAAGTGCGGCACCTTCGGTTTGAGATCATAAACTCTCTCTTTGGCTGAGACCGACTCCGCCGCGAATAGTTTATCCCACTGGAAGATCGAGTTCGCCGCCATCGCACCGAACCCCACTGCCGCATTTTGCAGCGCTTGTCTACGTGATAGGTATTTCATTCTGACTCCTGTATATCGGTTTATGTTCAGCGAATCGGATCAATAACTGTACAAAAAATTATTAGCTCCAAACATGGCCTGGATAAACAATCGCAAGCCTTCCCGCGGATCGGGCTCTGCGGCTATCGACTTCTTCGCAAGTTCTGCTTCCCTTGCCGTAGGCAGCCGGTTATAGATTTCCTGGAACGCCAGCGCTACCGCTTCGTCCCGGTTATTATTGGTTTGTTCGAGCACCTTATCGGTAAATGCCTTGCTCGCGCGCAGGACCAGTTGGCTGTTCATAAATGCCAGGGACTGGGTTGGCAGAGACGCGCGGAAGCGCTCTGACTGATGATCGGACGTCATATCAGGACAATCCATGACGTGAAGGAAGTTCACCCAGCGGGTGCGGGTTTGCGCCAGGTAGATACTGCGCCGGTTTTGGCCCGCGCCCTTCTTATCGTCTTCCATCCACTGTCCGTCGGGCCCGCGCTTGATCGGCTCCTGCTTGCCGAACATTTCGCCGCTCAGAAGGCCGCTGACCTCTAACATGGAATCGCGTATCGCTTCCGCATCCAGCCGCAGCGGTGCTTTACGCCACATCAGCTTGTCGGAAGGATCCGCCGCCAGATACTCGGGAACCTCGGCTGACCCTTGCCGGTAAACCTGCGACATCATGATTTCCTTGCTCAGCCACTTCAAGTCCCAGTTGTGCTCCTCAAAGGAAACCGTCAAGTAATCCAACAAAGCCTGATTGGTCGGCTTCGCACCCTGCGTACCAAAATCGTCGACGGAGCGGACAATCCCTTCGCCGAAGTGCCATTGCCACACCCGGTTCACAAAAACGCGAGGAACCAGAGGATTGTCGGGCGAGGTCATCCAGTTTGCCAGAATCAGACGTCGGTTCGTGCCATTCCATTCAGGGTGCGCCTGAGGATCCGGGAACTGAAGGGGCTGATCCGGCTTGTCCAACACCAGCGGAATTCCAGGCTGGACCGCGGAGCCCGGCGCGAGATAATTTCCTCGCATCAAGACATAAGTCGTCGAGGGTGTCTTTGAAACGTCCCACGCCGCCTCAATATAATTCGGTGGAATTTTCGACGGGCTCTTTCGGTTGGCCCTCTTGACCTGGATATCATCCTTCCACTGCGCCAACTCCGGAAAGCGCTTTTCGAGATCCTGGTCGCTGATGAAATCCTTGGCGGCATTGTGGTCGACTTCCAGATCGGGATCGGCCTCAATATCCTTGCGAATCTGAAGGCGCTTCGCCTGGTCGGAGATGTCTCTGCCAGCCTTCAACTCTGCCCGATACTTCTGGTAGGTCGCTTCAAGCAGATCATCCAGGTGCCGCAGCGCCTTCGAATCGTTGCTGGTCACGTCCTTGATCCAGGCCGCCCGGGAGGTATCGTCCATGTTGAGAACCATCCGACTGGGCCAAGGTCCAAAATTCAAATCCCCAGCAAGCCAATTTTCCGGATCCCAGACTGCCTGGTAGATGGACATCATCTTGTAGTAATCTTTTTGCAAGAAGGGATCGAACTTATGGTCGTGGCAGCGCGCGCACTGAATGGTCACGCCCATTGTCGCCGAAAGGCTGGTTTCCATCGCCTTTTGCTGCGCATCGAAGTATTTGTCCACCTCGTAGATGGTCTGATTGTCGGTAATGTCAGCGGTCGTACGCAGAAAACCGGTCGCGGTTAAGGCTTCCACTTGGTCTGGTCTGGGCGGCGTTCCCGGCTTGTAATTTACCAGTTGATCGCCGGCCATTTGCTCTACCAGGAATCTATTGATGGGTTTGTTCTTATTGAAGGCATGGATCACGTAGTCGCGATATTTCCAAACGGCTTCACGATCGCTGTCCCCCGCATCGCCGCGAGAGTCAGAATAACCGGCCACGTCCAGCCAGTGCCTACCCCATTGCTCGCCATAGTGGGGGGACGCCAGCAGGTAGTCGACCACCTTCTCCCATGCGTTGTCGGATTTGTCGTTCACAAACGCATTCACCTCGGCAACCGAGGGGGTGAGCCCGGTCAGATCGAAATAGGCGCGGCGGATCAGAGTTACCCGATCGGCCTCAGGCTCCATTTTCCAACCCTTTTTCTCCAATTCCGTCAAAACAAAAGCGTCTATCGTGGTCCGAACCTGATCCTGATTCTTGACGGCAGGGGCGGGAGCTTTCACCGGTTTCTGGAAGGACCACCAATTTCGATTCTCAGCCGTGATCTTCGCCGCTTCACGCTTCGCGACATCCGCTTCGGATTCCGTATCCTGTGTTGGGAAGCGCCCTTGTTCAATGTAGGCATGGATGAGCTGCTTCTCGGCTACGGTAAGCTTGCCGCCCTGTGGCATTTGATCGTTTTCGATCATCTTCCACAACAAGCTGCGTTCCGGTTTTCCGGGGGCGATCACCGGCCCGCTGGAACTGCCCTGCATCATCCCGGCGAAGCTGCTCAGATCGAGGCCGGCCATCTTCGACTTAAGACCGTGGCACCCGGCGCAATTCTTCTCCAAGACAGGTTGTATCTCGCTTTTAAAAAGAGGAGCACGTTGGCCGTACACGGGAGAAATACTAATAAGGATAGATCCTACGGTCGCGACGATGGGCCAAATCTTAACGCACTTCTCTACGGGACGATCCATTTGTAGCTCCTTTTGATATTCATTAAAGGCGGTTTTGGGGGCTCTCACAAGTCTCAAGAGGCATGTTGCGGATTGTTACGCTGGTAAAACCAAAGATAACAAACAATCGTTCTATTGGTAGAAATTACCAAATTGCTGCCGCTCCAGCCATTTTTTTTATATTGATCGTCCGTCTGACCGCAAAAAAAATCCCGGCGGCAAGGGATACTTCCATCGCCACCGGGAACCGTTGAGTCGAATCAGTAGTTAGAAAATCAGGCGGAGGCTGCCTTGCCATGACCGGTTCATGTTCACTTGGACCGACTGGCTGCCATGAGCCGTGGTGATCTGCCCGAAGGCAGCGTCGCCCAGCGTCGTATCCGGCAAATCGAATTCCGGAGTGTTGCTGAGGTTATACACCTCGGCCCGGAATTCCAGTTTGAACCGTTCGCTTAGATTAAATCGGCGGAATATAGAGCCATTGATAGCAAACAAGTTAGGTCCGTGGAGGATGTCGCGGCCCACATTTCCAATGGTTCCGGCTGCCGGGTTGGCGAAAGAGGAAGGCGTGAACCAATCCTGCCCTGGCCCCTCCTTACCCAGAATCTTAACCGGCGCAACCTGCTCCGGCCACTGACTGTTTCCAGGGGCGTTCAAGCTGGTGCTCGAAGCGCTAAAGAGCAGTGGCAGACCGCTCTCCCAAGTCCACAGGCCATTGAGCTGCCAACCGCCAAGTACAGCCTTCCCGACGCCTTGGTGCGCCCAACGCCTACCTGCTCCGAAGGGGAGCTCCCAAATGGCGCTATAGGTGAAAATGTTGGGCCGATTGAACTTAGTCACGCCGGAGTACACTGCGTATCCGAGCTCATTGTAGGCGGAGTAGTCGATGGACTTACTGAAAGCGTACGACGCGGTCATTTGGAATCCCTTGGCAAAATGACGTTCCACCTTTACCTGGAGGCCTTCGTAATGGGAGCCTTGGTAATCAGGATAAGTCGTAGTGGCCGTACGGCCGAAAAGAATGTTCTCCGGCTCACTTGCTGTACCCTCACCGGCAACCATCGCAGCGTTGATGTTAATGGTTCCATTGATCACGTTGGGATTTTCAATGTGAATCGCGTGGTTGCCGATATAGGCGACATCCAGCGCTAAATCGCCCGGCAAGGCGCGCTGGATCGAGAAATTCCAGCTCTCCACGTAAGGAACCAAAACATTGGGAGGACTGACGCCGTAAGCCTGGTTCGGCGCATTGGTGATGATGCCATCAGACGGAATCGAGATCGGGATGGGAGCGGGAAAACCGGTAGCCATGGAACCGGCGGCCACATAAGAGTTAGGCGCGGTAAGCTGTTGCGCCTGCTTCACGGGAAACTGCCAGTTCTCGGTATACCGATAGAAGCTGCTCATTCCGTAGCCGCTTCGAATCACGGTTTTATCGTCCAGCCGATAGGCCGCGCCAATTCTCGGAAACACGTTCTGTGGATAGTTCTTGACGCCCATATTCATGGGGTTGTTTCCCAAACCTGCCAATAGCAAGGTATTGTTATTGGGGTCGTAATTGGAAAATCCGGCAGGAAACTGCGGATAGGAGGCGGGCCAGTATTCCCAACGTGCTCCCAGGTCAAGGGTCAGCTTTTTCCCAACCTGCCATTTATCCTGGAAGTAGAGGCTATAGACGTGGTCGCGGCGGGTGGGTTCGATTTCCACCAGATCGCGGCCGATGCCGTTAGGCTGATCTAAAACGAAGGCCGCCAGGGAGTTGGCGAAACTGTTGGTGGCTCCGGCTTGATTAATGGTGGTGGGTCCCGGTGCGAAGGTGAATAGTCCTCGTGCGTTGTAGGTTTGCGTTTGCAGCAGGAAGTACTGCTCATACCTGCCGTCGAAACCCCACTTGATGATGTGGTTGCCTTTGATCTTCGTCCAGTTATTGGCGATCTCGAAATTGGTGGAGGAGCGCCGCCAGGGAAGGGAGGGACTGGTGCCGAGCATCGGCACATCGTAACCATTCACCGAAATTTCGGATAACCCGCTGCTCCACATGTTCCCGAGGTTAGCGTTGGGGATACCGAGCTTTTGTGAGGTATTCAGGCCGGTATCGATATTGGTGGCGTCGTTGCGATTCCGGACCACTCCCATGCGGACTTCGGTGACCAGCGTGGGACTGAAGATATGATTGTAGTTCAGTCCAGGACTCTGATTCAGGGATGGCCCGTAAGCGTCAAATCCGCCGTTCGATGGGCCGCCGTAGATCCCCTGATCGGGGCCGTACAATCCCGGGTTGGTTAGATTGATGTGCGATAAGCTATAGCGTACGAACAATTTATCGTTGTTGGTCAGCAGGTAGTCCACCTTGACGTCGAACCCATCGATATTCTTCTTCTGATCAGTGGGTAGATCAATGTTATTCGCCAGTCCGGGGAGTGTCGGATCCGGCAAAAAGCCCATAAGCTGTTGGAAAATAGGGCTGATTCGATTGGTGGGAATCATTTGACCGGGAAACGGCAGACGGCCGGCGCCGGTGGCAGTGTTTCCGGTAAGGGGATCGTAAATGATGGTCGGCGAGGCGGTGAAGTCTCCGGCGCGCATGGCGGCTGTCGGGATGGTGGGGGTCGCGATCTGACCTACCAAGTCCCGGCTGCCTTGATAATCGGCGAAGTAGAAAACCTTATTCTTGATAATGTGTCCGCCGGCAGAGCCTCCGAATTGGTTGTGAACGCCGTGAGGGACGCTGGTTGACAGCACGTTACGAGCTTGCAGATCGCTATCGCTATGGTATTCAAAAAGCGATCCGTGAAACTCGTTGGTGCCCGACTTCATGATCACGTTGACGGAAGCAGCTCCCGCCCGCCCGAATTCCGGGTCGTACACGGTGGTACTCACGTCGACGGCAGCGATCGCATCGGCGGGCAGAACAATCGCCGTAAGGTTATTATCCTCTTCAATATTGTTGTCCAGCCCTTCGATCATGAAGCTGTTCAACCGATCCAGCCCGTTGACCGGAACCTGGAGAGATTCCTGAGAATTGAAGAACGGCGAACTGGCGCGATAGCCGGCCTGTGCGCCCGGCATCACAGTTAAAGTGTTCTGATAATTACGCAAATTCAGCATCGGGAGGGCGTTCAACTGCTGCCGCTCCACAGTGCCACCGGTATCGGCACGGTCGGTCTGCAAAGTCGCAACATCCGTTGTAACTTCAACGGTTTGCGTGACTTCACCAGGAACCAATTCCAAATCCAGACGCTGCGTGGTGTTTGCGTCTAAGATAATTCCCGTCTTGACCGATTTCTGAAAGCCGGTTTGCGTGACTTCTATGCGGTAGGTGCCGGGATCGAGATTGGCAAATGCGAAAAATCCGCTGTCATTCGTGGTCTCGGTCCGCTGAGCATTCATGTTGATTTCCGTCAAATGCACCGCCACACCCGGAATCACGGCGTGCGACTGGTCACTGACGGTTCCTAGGATAGTCCCTTTGAGAGCTTGCCCCACGACGGTGGATGCAGGCAGCAACATAGCCATTGCAAAAACAACACGGTTCAATAACATAGACGTTTCGTAACCCCTGTACCGTAAAAGTAGAACATCGCCCCCTCCGTATCAGGAAGTCTCAACGGGTATGTTGCGGTGTGTAGCAAGTGCTTGTTACGGAGCGATACAACCTGCATACACATGCATTCAGGCGTATTTCAAGGGTCAAGCTTCCTTTGAAGATATCCGCTTGAAACGTCGCATCGAACACATTGTCTCTTACGTTTTCCAGACCACGGCGCCTGTGACTGCCGGGAAGCTGACCTTGCAGTTGAGTGGTACCGCGAATTTTGGAACGACGACGCAATTCGGCGCTTATCTATACTTCATCGACACCAATCCGGTGCTGGTTGAGGTCAGCCTGACCCAGACGCCTCCACTGGGCATCGGCGCGCTGCTGGCAAAGGCGGCAGAGTTACCTTATCCGTCCGAATACTTCGACATCAAGTTTCTGACCGGGAGCGCTTACTACTACAAGAAGGACCTGGACGGCGCGGGGATCTTCGCCGATATCGAACTTCCGGATAAGCGCAAGGTTGGGCGGAGTGAAGGGTTCAATCTGCAAACGACGCTCGCCATGTTTGACCGCAGGATTTCGCTTGCGGCGAACGTGCAGTCCGTCGGCTTGACTGCCACTGGCAAGATGCTGGAATCGTTCGACCTCAGCTTTGTCGAATTCACCCACCGGGATTTCACCGGCAGTCCGTTACTGTTTTTGCGTGTGCTGAAGAATGAAAAAGCGTTCGGCTTAAGGGCCGGGTTCAAATTTTTCCAGGAGCGATTTGCGACCGGAGAGCTCTCCATTGGTAAATATTCCAACGCGGGAAACGATGAAGCGCAGATCAAAGGACGCTTGGCGTATGCCGGGGACATCGAAATGTTCGCCGGCACAGCCCTGGGATTTACTTACAGTAAAGGGGAAGGCTTCAAAATCACCGATTGGCCATTTGATTTCGGCGCAACGCTGGATTATGCCAAGCTGATGAACGGTTTCAAGACGGGGGCATGCTCAGCTTTGGTGGATCATCCAATCTTGGCGGCGGAGCCTCGAAAGTTACTCACAAAACTAACCCATCTTGTCGACGCGCAATCGCACGGCGGGGTCGCCAAACAGGGCGTAGTTTCTGGCATCATCCCGCGCGATGACCAAATTGGCGAGAGCCGCCGGAGCCGGACCGACCGGGGACGGGCCGAGGGCGATTCCGAGGAGGGCGGCATAGGTACCCCACTGGAGATTCTCGACGTCCATCGCATAGCCGACGGGGAAACCGAGCATGATTCCCTCTAAAATGCTGCGCAGGAGTTGATTTTGCGGCAGTCCCGACCCGGTTTGAAAGGAGAAACTCCAGGCTCGGTCGATATGACCGACGACGGCCAGAGCGCCCTTCGCCAGTAAGCGCTGCGGGAGCCGGCCGACGATGGCGTGGTCGATCAGCGGTTTGGCGGCAACTCCGGCGTCGGGATAGTTATCCGCTTCCGGGCACCCACCGCCGAAACAGGCGAAGATCACGTGGATCATTCCGCGAAGATCGACATCCGCGGGAAGGTCGGCGGCGGCGAAACAGGCACCGTTTCCAACGGGATTGCCGGGCCGCCACTCCTGAGTCACCAGCGCGCCCTGGCGCTCACGCTGGTCCGTGGGATCCTGCGGTCCGACTTCCAAACCATGAGATCCGGTGAATAACAACGCGGGAGGGGTTCCGGTGAAGATATTCCTTAACGTGTCTTTAGTTGCCTGGGTAGCGAGAAACGTGGTGAGAACGAACCCTTGTTTCTTGCCAACGGGTTTCTGGAGGAACGGCAAGCCTACGTCGTTGCAGAGCAAATTGGTGGCGAGATCGCCGTTGGCCGGCATCCACATGACCGCCGTTTTTTTCTGGCGAACCTCGGCGGAGGTTTCATAATCGACGACAGCCTTGGCGTAGGCGGCGTATTCGGCCGGAGTATCGAAATCGAGCCGGCCCACACTCCATTGCAAATCGAGCGTGTATTGAAATTCAAAAGAAATTCGCGCGGGCGAGCCAACAATGAGGAGGTGATAGGGGATCCCGTTTTCCGGATCGACTGTGGCCAGACCTACTCCCTTACCTGCCAGCCAATTGATCGCGGTTTGGTCTGGAAGGACACCTTGCTTACCTTCGAAAATTTTAAAATATGCCGGATTAGCGACTTGCTCTTCGCGAAGTTTCAGCAGCGGATCGAGCGCGGCCTTGATCGCGGGGTCTGCGTCACAAGCGAAGAGGACTGCCCAGCCGCTGTCGGTGATCTTTTTCGGGTCGAGAGTGGGAATAATCCCATAATGTTTCTTCGGCGCGCCGCGTTCCTGAACCTGTTTTGAATCGAGAGCGACGGCCGCTGGGTTTGGTGCTTGAAACGGAGGGCGAACGGCGCCAGTCTCGGCTCGAACGCCAAAGGGGACGGGCGTATCGGGACGCGCCATCAGAGGAATCTTGGGAATTGGCTCGTCAGACATCAGAGTGCCGCCTCCCAGATTGCATGAGCGACTTGCGGCCCGTCGATGCCGGTGTGCGAAGGGATGAACGCGCTGCCTTCGAGATTATAGATCACGCCCGGTTGAAAATTGTATTTTCCGCCGGCATCCAGCATCGGCGTAGATTGGGCAATCGATGTGCCTTGTATCCCGTAAGAACCCAGGCCGCCGAAGAGCGGCAGGGCGGGGACGAATGCTGCTTGTCCGACCAGTGCAACCGCCGCCGGATACGCCAACCCGACTGCCTTATCGTTTGCCGAGCGGGTGGTTACGACCGGTCCGGAGACGGCTTTGTTGGTGAGGACGGGGTGATAATAACCCGGGGTATTGAAATTTTTTACCTTGTCTCCCCAGGACCAGAGCGACACCGCTCCCTGCACCAGCACGGCGGAGTTGACGGGGCGCGGGAGCCCACCCTTGCCGCCGGGACCGCCGAGGATGGACGAGACGACCACGCAACCAAAACTGTGCCCCATGAAATGAATCCGCGAATCGATGGCATTCATGAGGTCCTTGACGAAGGTGTGCATTCCACCTTCTCCGTTGGTTCGTCCGCGTTTCTTCATGGTCCAGAAGGAGAGCTGGCCGAGGCCGCCGAGGATTCCTTTCTTGACGGTGTCGAAAATGCCAAAGCTGGAGGCCGCTTCGGCGATTCGATGCGCATTCACGGCCTGTTGGGGGTCCAATGCGACGCCCTCCTGGTCAGGAGCAGCCTCCGGTCCTCCGCCGGCTGAGAACCCAATCGCAGCGGCCAGATCCTGGTAAGCCGTGAGTGCATGATCGGGAACGATGAACGAATTCGGATCCGCGGCATAGGTGTCGAAGATCACCTTCAAAGCAGCGCGCACCGCGGGATCGTCTCCGAAGGTTTTCACAGCATCTTCGAACATCTGATTGACGTCCGGCGCGCCTGCTGGCTCGGCTACCGATGCGGACACGACGTCGAAAGAAGCAGGCGGAGGAGGATCGGCCAGCTTTTCATCGCCCCAAGGCTGGCTGGGCCAGTGCAGGCCGATGAACATAGGACGGAAGGACGCTCCTCTGGCGGCGCGATCCGCTTCGAGGCGCCACATGGCGCCGATCCAGCGGTTGTATTGATCGACGGCGCCTTCGAAATCTCCTTTCCAGCCGTGAATAAAAAAGAAAATATCGGTGGGCTTGTCCTGCTTGGCGCGTGCCAGCACAGTGGGGCTGAATACGCCTCCCTCGCTGTCATCGGTGCGTTCATTTCCGGCCGCATCGAAGGAAATCAGAGCGTAGGTCAAATCCAAATCGGGGATTTTCTGAAAAGGCAATTCCACTCTCCTCAGATGCGAATGAATCCGGGCCGGAGGATTACCGGCTGCGGTGGAGTGGATGCGCCAGCAGCCGCGGCGGCGAAGGCTAACCCACCCGTCGCCTGGGCGCCTTCAAGAGACCAGGAGCCGTTCGAGAAGTTAATCTCCATCGCCTTGAAGCCGAATGTGACATTAGCGGCCCCTTTGAACGATATCGTGGAGTCCGTATGGTCGGCGCTGGTCACCCCCACATTGGCGCCGACCGCCCCTTGAATCGCTGGAATGTCCAATTTCACGCCCACGCTTTTATCGTCCACCGCTGAGATGGTGATGGTATCGGACTTCAAGACATCGAAAATCAGATAAGCCTGCGCGCCGCTGTCATCGTCGTCGAGAAAGTAATGACGGACGATCGGGTTGTGCGAGGCAAGGTCGCCATCGGCAAGAAAATTACCGGCGTCGAACGGAGCGACCGAGGTAGATGTAACGTTGGTAAACGTAAACACAACTTTGCGAGCGCTTTGGAACGCGAAATCCAGCGATGGAACGGTGGCCCCGAATGCCTGAAGCACATTGCCGAGTATCTTCAGTCCAACGGAGAGATCCAACTTGTCGGATTTCTGTCCCTGCACGCTGGCCGCGATCTGTGGCGCCCCCGGCGCGGGCACGGGCACGGTCGACTTCCAGACCGAGGCCAACGGCCCGAGCCATTCGGTGGACTTATCCTTACCCAGGACATCCAAGGGCTCGATTCCGGTACGCGGCAATCGAACCACGTTGTAGCCGAACTGATTCAAAAACGTAATACTAGGGTCTTTGCAAGCCATGATTTCCCTCTCAAAAGAAAATAGTGCGGTAATTCGAATGTTCAATTTCCGCAGCCGCTGAGTCGTATTAAGACATAAATACCGTCAACAATCAATTATTTTTCTCGCTATTTGGATTGCGCCACAGTTTGGGCCGGAGCCGGCGTTGGCGCCTCGAGCCAAATTTCAAAATGAGAAGGAGCATGGGCAGCATCGGTCGCCTCGTTGCGTTTCACATAGGTCGGGACGGCATTGCCGCCGATGAGCGTAGCGATGGTCTGCGCCTGGGCTGCCTGGGCCTTGCGGAAATAGCGAACCTGCCTCTGAGTGGGGCCGACGGTCAGCGACTCAATGCGCGGCACCACCCAGCCCTTTGCCAGCAGGATTTGCTTCATCGTATTCGCTTCGGCCACTTGCGCGGGAGCCTCCTTGCGGATCTGGATGTAGCACACCTTACCGGCAGCTGCGGCCGGCAGGACCGGCGGATTCCGGACTTGCCCTTCCCGCGCAACTTCCTGCGCATCGAGCGCCCCTTGCTCCGCGTCTTTTTTTGCTACGACCGCCTCGTTTTTGGCATTGTCGGCGGCCTCTCTAGCCTTGACGGCTTCGGCGGTTAACCGGACGTTCCGATACCACTGCCAGCCTGAATAACCACCCGCCACAAGAGTCAAGACAAAGAAAACGCCGAGCCACATTAATAAGGACTGAATCAATCTGGCCTGTTTTCGATCCTTCTCGATCTGTAACTGCGCCTCGCGATTCTTTTTCCGGAGCTCAATAGATTCCCTGAGAAGATCCTTTTCGGCCGGCTTGAGCAACATTTCGTTGTCCAGCGAGAACCTGATAGCGGCGTCCAAATCGGCGCCTTGAAGCAAAAGGCCTTCAGGCCTGTCCTGGGCCCAGAGAATCGCTGTTTTCTGTAATTTATTGAGGTTTTTATCGAACCACGCCCGGTTGGATTGCCGGATCGGCCCGATCAGCCGGTCATGAGCCAACTCGTACCAGGTAATCGCGCCCCGTGGCTCCGCGCGAACCATATACGTATCGAGGAGTTTCAATACCACGGCGTTGTCCAGCCCTCCACTTTGGCGCGCTTCCTGGCGAATCTGATTCCTCAATCCTTCCGGGGTGATCAGTTTGTACTGAAACCAATCGCGAATCGCGAGTTCCTTTTGCAGGTCGGAGTTGGCCATTTTCGCGAGCGCGTTGGTGTAATAGTTCTGCAACGCGCCGTCGACGTCGCCAATATCCGTTTCCTGAATCACCATCGCATCCGACTTCATCCGATCCCAGACATCGAAGCAGACGACCTGGAGTTGCAGCGGCTCGACGTATTTGCCCGCTTCCTCGCACAAAGATCCATCCGGCTGCGGAATTTTCACCGCCGCCAGATTATTCACCAGTTTGTCGACCACTCCTTCGGCATACTTGCGCGGCGAATCCAGCGTGGGGTTGGCGATTGCCTGGGCAGCCATGTCTCGCGCCAGCCTGTCGAGGTGGTACCGGTTATGAAAATAGGTGGGAATCAGCCGCGCGTAGGAATCGAGAGGCGCGAGATAATCTTCCCGCAAAATGAAGAGAGCCCAAATGCCGGAGTCGTGAAGCAGTTCGCCAAGTTCGTCAAAAAATGATCGCTTTACCTCGAAATCAACCGGATCGACTCGGAGAACCTCCTCGAACTGGTCGAAAATAATCAGCGGATTCGCCTTGCCCCTGCGCTCTTTGACGTAATTGCCGAGCTTGATGTCCTTCGCGATATCGGACCGGCGCGCAAGTCCGGCAACGGTACTCCAGATATATCGGTTGCCGACGCCTTTCGGTGGCTCCTGATTAACGCGCGTCGGACCCCAGATGTCGAAGCGATCTTTAAGTTTGGGAATCAATCCCGCCTGGACGAGTGAGCTCTTTCCGGCGCCCGATGCGGCGTAAAGTAACACGATCCGCTCCGAGGTCAGCAAATACCCAATCTCCGCGATTTCACGGTCGCGGCCAAAGAGCCGCTGGTTTTCGAACGGCTTGGGGCCAACGTATGGGTTCGGGGGACCGGGCGCCATCGGAGTCATCGCTCAATCTGCCTCATAATACGTTTTCCGGCGCAGGCGCGGGCATGCGATCGAGACGCGTTTTCAACTCGCGGAGGAAATCCGCTGCGGTGCCCCAATAGACGTCGATTTTCGAGTTCGAGAAATAGCGTTCCAGGTATTTCTTGGCGCGGCGGGCGTTGTCGATCGTCGTCTCGCCCGGATCCACTTGAACCGCAACGTGAGTATATCCTTCGAGCAACTGCCGTCCGCCTTTCGCTAGAATCATACGGAACAGCACGCGGAATTTCCAATCGTCGAGCGGGAATCCAAGGAAGAGCAAGGAGCCAGTGAGCAGCGCGCTACCAACCACCGGCGGCATTAGCTGGTATCTGGTGGTACGAATCAGGTAGTCGAAAAAATCGTCCTCCGTCAACACCCACGTCATGCGCGCCAGTGATTTTCCGAACACATAGTAGATCAGCGGCTTGTCCGTCGTTGGTTCGCCTGGAAACGGAGAGGCTTGTAGATCGTCGCGCCTTTCATCCCGCCACTCCGTAACCACCGCGACCGGCTGTTTCAGATGTCCGTTAGACATGGTTTGCGCGAGAAACATTTCGAGAATCGAATCACTCGTCGCATTGACAAAGACCTTAGCATTCAGCCCGGCCACGATTTTCAACGGATCTGTTTCCTGAGTGGCAAGATTCGTGACGATCGACTGCATCAGTTCCTGCGGCGTCATGGTTTGCGCGGCCGGCCCCAGCAGCCGCACTCCGGACTTCCGCAGTTCGCAAATCAGCGCATCGATCACTTCACCCCGCACGTACTCCAGCCCGTTTTGAGTCATCACGAACTGGGCCACCTTTGCGAGATCGGACCGGTCGTGCGAATCGAGGGGGAAACGGCTCTTCTGCGCCAGGTCCGTGGCGATTGACCGGACCCCGCCGAACAGATGTTCGGACACATCGGGGCCGATAATCGGCACGCAAGCGCCGCGCTGCACAAATTTGCAAATGGAGTCCCACTGCTCGAACTCAGGTTGGGCGCTATCGAAGCCCGGAACGTACCAGATACGGCCGCTCCGCAGGCGCAGGAACAGCACCGGCATCCAATAATCGTCGCATTTGCGAACGTCGCCGCGCGCCACCGATGTAGCCCGATCGATTTGACCGTCGATCAGCAGCTCGGTGAAGAATCGCTTCATGAACACGGATGACGTGTCCATCGAAATGCTACCCTGCATCGCCACGATGGCTGGCACGCCAGCTTCCGCTAATCGTGGTCCGAGCGCCGAAAAAGCCACACCTCTTTTTCCAGCGCTCTGGCAGGACGCGAGCACCACCAAGCGGGGCCGTTGATCCAATTCCCGAATGCGCTGCACCAGGTCCGCCCCGCGGGTGCGCTCCTCCGCTTCGAGGTAAAGATAGGCATCCTGGTAGTCCAGATTTCCGTGGCAAACCAGGTAGAAGATATCGAACCCTTCACGCAGCCGCGCGGAAATCTCGTTTAAGGAAACGGGTCCATCCGGCGCGAGTTCCGTGATACTGGTTTGAGCGAGCGCCGTGCGTGCCTGCTCCAGCTCAAGAGCAACATCGATTGGCTCCATCTCCTGTGGACCGACCTGGCGCGGACTCGCAATCACAATCAGAGAGGTGAGCTTCGCCTTAGGCCGGACCCGGATTGGCCTCCAATCCTGCCCACTGGCCAGAAAGCGGGATACGATCGTTTGCTCGCCCATAAACAGCGGCGCGTCGGGCACGTCCGGGTCACGGAGAGTTTCCCAATGAATAGCATGCAACTCAGGAGCGCTCGAATCGATCGATAGCCGTACACGCAGCGTTGCATTCTGCGTCTGAGCCGATGTCCGGAATCGTCCGAACCACAGTTTCACAGGCTGCGAGAAAAAAACACTCCCAAGCAGGCGTCCATATTCGTCGGGGAAATATTGACGGACAGAATCAGGGTCGAATTCGATTTCCGGGTCGGGTTCGGACCGCTGCTCAGCGTCGTCGCCGGGTCCGTTAAAGCGAAAGCTGAGCGCGTAGCAACGCTCATTCCGCTTACGGATCGCGATCTCAAGATCGGCGTAAGGCATCAGTTTGAGATAACGGCTGAAAATATATCACAGGAGCGTACCGGCCCGCGCCGCGTTGCCAATATGCCTGGCGCATCAGCCATGGTTTAAATCTGTGATTGTCGTCGCTCCGCGATATCTTCTAGCGTTGCGAACCGCGTCCATGCGCACGAAACTCAATTAGTTCTTGGGCAGGTTCACCGCCGCCCCACGTACTCTCGTTCGAGACTCGTCCGTAGCTCAAATGGAACATGTGCCTATCCATACGTCCTTCCCATGCATCCCAGGTAGGAATCGAGAAGCGTACCTTCACGGCCGTTAGGCCGATGCGCCCCGCTTCCGTTTCAGTGCCAGCAACGCGGCGCCCCCGAACACCAGGAGTAGCGTGGAAGGCTCCGGTACAGATGAAACAGTTGAAATGGTTATCGTTCCGTTTGGATCGTTTTCATAGAAGTTCGTTGTGGCAAACGAGCCTTCCGTATAGATCGACCCAGTGATGGTGTTGATAGTCGGAGCGGATTCCGGCCCTGTGTAATATTGAGCTCCAGCGGCAAGATACTGACCACCATCGCATGTCGCGTCGCCAAAACAGAGTGCGAAGCCACCTCCAAGTGATCCCGTTGACACGGTAGCATTGTCAAAATAGACGGAATACAAGCCACTTACGCTGGAACCGTTTAAGGTGTAGACCACGTTTGTGGGCAAGAAGGAAAAAAATTCTCCCGGGATCTCCGAGGCAACTGTTGGAGTGCTGCTGGTGTTGAAGGAGAGCGTCCATACATCACCCGGCGCGGACCACGCGGTGATGGGAGTTGTTGAGCTGAAAGTTCCTCCAGTGGTCACCCACAGAGTGCCGGCAGCCAGTGGTTGCCCGAGCGCGACAGACGCGATGACGGCGGATAGGGCAAATCTAACAATACTCATCTCACCTGTCTCCTTAGATATTGAATTGAACCATTGGCTGGAGTCACAAACCATGGTCTACAGAGGAGCATACGTGAGCCTCACGAAATTTGCGCCACATAAGTATGTGGGGCAGGCGGACTAATCCAACAAATGATCATTTTTGAATCGGTAGGCTGGAGTCGAGCTTCGAAGCGCTCCGGGCCGCTGATGTGCTTCGGACTTCGTCCCAATTGCGCAGTTCAGGGAAACGACGAGGGTCTGAGCGGCCTGGGCAGGTCTTCTTGATGCGGACGTGAGAGGCAACTTCACCGTAAGCAACTGCCGCCCGACGAGGCGGAAGCGATCTGATCGAAGAATTCGCTGGAGAAGTGGCCTTCCTTCCGCCAGTGGCCTTGTTGCCTGAGCAATTGCGCCGCGATGAAGTGGCCGCAAAGAGCGACATCTACGCGATTCCAAGGGTGGCGGCGGCCGCTTTGCCCCGCCGGTTCACCGACCTCCCATTCCTCCGTTCGCACCAGAGGCTCAACGTCCGGGACGGTGAGATTCATATAGACAAATAGCGTTTTGTCGATTACAAATTGGTACCAGTCTGGAGGCTGCTATTCTGAAGCAAAGGCAATGTTCAAGAAACTGAGGTGAGTTCGTTGGCGGAAGTGCAGGTTAATAATGGCGAAAGCCTGGAAAGCGCGCTCAAGCGCTTTAAGCGAAAAGTCCTTCAAGAGGAAATTATTAAGGACATCAAGAGTCACGCCTTCTACTTGAAGCCGGGTCAGAAGATGCGCGTGAAAGCGGCACTGGCACGAAAGCGTAGCCGGAAGAACCGCGCGCGCGACTCCGAATCGGATCAAATGAGGAAGTGATACGGCGCGTCCAGCGGCGCGATTTCGCGCACCCGCGCGCAGACCCGAACCATGGAACGAAAGATCTTTTGGCTCCTCTTCATGATCGTCGGTCTGGTAGCTGATTTCGTTCTGCCCATCTGGTGGGCGCTGGGGGCCGGCATTCCGATCGCTGTTTTCAGTTGGTGGATTGCGTATCGAAGCGGCTGGTTTGACCTGTGACGTCATCCTCCAGATCGGACATTCTGAGTTAATGCGGCTTTTTCTCTTCGCGGCGATCGCGCTGCCCTTGCTCCCCGGCCAACCGAAGGACCTCAATCGTGAGCGCGATGCGGATGGGTTCGGGAACATCAAATGGGGTATGACCGTCGCCGAGGCCAAAGCCGCATTTCCCGGCCTCCGCGAACCCGAACGTTCGGAACTCACGAGCGGAGCGTTCGAGGAACGCCTGATCCAGCCCGTCCTTATGATTGGCAGTGTGGAAATGACTGTTTCCATCCAGACCAAGACCGATTCCGAACTTATCACCCGCATCGTTCTGAAACTTGCGCCCTTTGTGCAGCACAGGAAGACCGCCTTCCAATTTCTGAGCAATAACCTCATTCAGAAATACGGAAAGCCCAACCACCACGACACCGCGACCCGCAGCCGCACGAAGGAAGACACAGAAGTCTGGGCCTTGCCTTCCACTACCATCACCCTTAGCTGGCGCGAGGAAGCGGTGGGCAAACTCCGTGTCCTCGACATCACCTACGAAGCAACCAACTCCAAGTTCCTGTCCCCTTTCCTGGATTAAGTAGGCTATTCGGATAAGGAAGCTCAATTCCCGTGCGCGTTTCTTTGGCGGCCCTAGGGTTTTCTGCTCGTTTAGAGGTCAGGGCCGATCCGCGGTTTCCGCCCTCGGCCCCACCGGCTTCGGGCTCGATCGCGCACTCCTGAATCTATCCGCTTCAGACGGTAACGACGGAGTGCGCGTTTTTGCGCATAGGCACTCCTTTTGAGGGATTACGGTTGTATTCCGCGTAGGCTTGCGCAACGGTCTCCGAGTCTCCATCCATAATCAACTGGCCTTTATCGAGCCAGATGGCGCGATCGCAAAAACCTTTTACCATTTGAGGACTGTGCGAGACGCAGAGCATAGTGGTTTTGTTCTTCCTCAGCTCGCCGACCTTACGCAAGCATTTGGCCTGAAACTGAGCGTCTCCGACAGCGAGTACTTCATCGACGATCAGAATGGAGGGGCGTACGTGAACGGCAATGGAAAACGCCAGGCGGACCATCATGCCGGTTGAATAAGTCCTGGTCGGCTCCGAAATAAACTCGCCGATTTCGGCGAAGTCGACGATCTCTTTGTAGCCGGCCTTGGTTTCGGCATGCGACAAGCCGAGCAGGGCCGCGTTTACGAAGACGTTTTCCTTCCCGGTCAGATCCGGATGAAAGCCCGAGCCCAGCTCCAGCAGCGCCGCCACACGGCCATCGATCTTGACGGTCCCCTCAGTCGGCTGCACCAGACCCGCGACCAAGCTGAGCATGGTGCTTTTGCCGGCGCCGTTGCTGCCGATCAAAGCGACTGCTTCACCTTTGTCCACGGTGAGCGAAACGTCGCGAAGAGCGTAGAAATAGTCTTCCTCCCGCCGTTTAAACAGATCTGAAATTATGTGGCGCAGCAACTTTTGGCCCGCGTGCCGCCAAAACGCCTTCGAGACGTGACTCACTTCGATTACTGTTTGTCGCGCGCTCATAAATGATCATAGAATCCCGCCTTCATACGGCGGAAAGCCAGCACGCCGACGGCGAAGACTGCGAAGGACACGACGGAGAGCTTGATCAGCAGCGTGCTCGAGGGCGCATGCTGTTCGAGCAGGATATCGCGCAGAGCCATAACCAATGCCGCGATGGGGTTGTACTGGTAGATTTCGTGGTATCGCTGCGGAATTAAGGTAAACGAATAGAAAATAGGCACTAACCAGAAGAGCACCAAATTTATCGACTCAACAACGTAGCGGGTGTCGCGGATATAAACGTGCAGCGCCGAAGATATCATCGCCAATCCACAGACAAAAATGATCTCGAGGCCCCACAGGACAGGCAGCCACAGCCAGTTCACATTCACGCCCACCGAAAATATGACCAGAATCAGAAGCAAGGCAATCTGAATCAAAAGATGCAAACAGTTCGAAAGCACGCTCGCAATGGGAAGAATTTCGCGCGGCACAGGCACTCGCTTTACCATGGAGCCATTGTCGACGATGGCTCCGGTACCGACCGACCACGCCATCGTAAAGAAATTAAAGGGAACCAGCCCGCATAGAAGAAATACCGCGTAGTGTGGGGTTGCGGAGGTAAATATTCTCGTAAATACGAAAGTCATGACCGACATCATGACGATGGGATTTAACAGCGACCAGAATGCCCCCAGCGACATGTTCCGGTAGCGAACTCTGAAATCCTTCCAGACCAGCTCGCGAAGTACAAATCCGTAATGTCCGGTCCACATGATTGTTAGACTGCGAACACCCCCCAGGCAATCGCACACAAAGTATAACATGGCTACGGCAAACCGCCCGCCTGGACCGGAGGGGTCTCAAACCGGTATCATAAACTTCCTAGCGCTTCGATCAACTGTGATTTTCTTTTGCCATATTCCAAGGACAGCCGGTACCTCGGTCCACACGACGTTTGCCCCTAAGTTCGGCGGAACCGACGGCCGGTCCGGTGGTTTTGAAGCTGGCCGCCCCTTTTTTGTGGTGAGCGATGCCAGTCAACTTGGCGCCGTTGGAGAGATAGTCCGCGAGCTTCCCGACCGCCATTTTTACCTGGGAGGGCACGTCGGGCTCCATCATCTTCCGCTGGCGGGCATCGAGGTTGGGGAGTCGGACCTCGTCTTCACCATCGTGAGGGACCCGGTTGAGCGGGCCGTTTCGCTCTATTTCCTCACCAAGCGAAGCCCCGAGTGGTTTGTCAAGACCCAGGGCGAAGCGGCCGAGCGCGGATTTGAATACTTTTATAGCTTTCAGCGCGACTCCGGCGTGTACTTTCATAACGACCAATGCCAGCTGATCGGAAACACAGAAACATACGAGGCTGCGGTTGCAACTCTCGAACGGCATTTCACACTGGCCGGCAGCTCCGGAGCAATCACTCTGCTGGAGCAGGCAATTCAGCGCTCTTTGGGCGAGACCAATGGCTTCCGGTTCGCGTTAAGCCGAGAAAACGCAGCCTGGCATGAGCGTACCAAGGACGGTGGATGGCGGAAGAGCTCCGCAATTGACGAAATCGTTCCGGAGGCGCTGCGCGCGCGAATCATGAGCGATAACGAACAGGATGCGCAACTCGTCGATCTGATCGAGCGGCAGCACGGAGGACTCTTTTCGAGATTTCCAGACGCTTGAGCGGAAGCCTGGAAGCTCGGCGTCGAACGTGCGCATCCAGGGTGCGCGGGCGATACCCGCGAAAATGCGGAACGAACCCAAGTGGGTGGTTTGATCTGAAGAATCATATAGATACACACTTAAAAATAGACAACGCCGCCGTGTAAGAAGAGCCGCCGGAAAATGGCGGCCCACAAAATGCGGAACGAACCCAAGAGGGCTTTTTTCCCTCGGGACCACCGTAATACGACAATTCGCGAAGGAATGGCGGAGCGTACCCAAGACTTCACAAAGGAAAGGGAATGGAGAAAACAGGAAGGCCGTGATGAGCTAGTCAACTTTGGGCTGACTTTGGCCGCGGCCGGTCAACCGGAGGAGGAGCCCTCCCCCTTTTACCAGGGATTGCCAGATGCGGCTCTCGATCACGCTATCTACCACGCGAGTAAGAGATTGAACGCTGCGCTCAATGCCGTTGGTCCGGCGTTCCAGCCGGGTGATCTCTGCCCGCAGATCTGCTGAGTCGTCAAGAACCTGGCCGGAGCCGGCGACGAGGATCCTGGAACGGACGGCTTCAACCAAAGCCTCCAGATCGGGGGCCTCCAGATCGGGCAGATCCGCCCCCAACTTAGCGGGGCGTTCCCTCAGTTGTTGAATTTCCTGCACCAGAAACGCATGCGTTCCGCGCAAAGTCTCCAGATACTCGCGCTCGCGAAAAAGCTGGCTTTCAAGGATGGCGGCGCGTTCCTTGTAGCGAGCACAAGCCTCCGGGCCGTTATGGGAACCACCTTCTAAAGCAGCTTGATAGCGACGATCGATGCATTCCGAGAAGATCCGTTCGACGTCGGAAGCGAGCCGGGCGCCCCGCTCGAGCAGCATCGCATGCGGAGCCGCAAAGGTCGCATCGAAGGATAGATTGGGCGCAAAACCGTAGCCGCCCAGCAGGGCGATCCATTCGAGGGTCGGCCTGGCTTTTCCCGGAACCGGCGCTTCCGCCATTAGTGGGATTGAGGAAAACAGCAGACGGCTGGAAGAAGCGGTGAGCTCCCGCAAAAACGATCCGTCCCGATCCGGAATGTTTTCGAGTGCGTTCAGACAGATCGTGAGATCGAAAGGCACATCGGCGGCGGATTCCGGTGTCCGGCAGAAGGATCGAATATCGGATGGCGCCTCGCGGATCACCTCTTCCGATTCCAGGCCCCAGGCATCGATCGCACGGTTGCGAAGCCTCCGGACCAGCATCCCGGAGCCGCAAGAAACTTCTTGAACGCGGCGCGGACTCAAAAGATCGACAATCTCATCGGCAACCACTTCGAGCAAGTCCGGCCACGGAGCATGCTCCCTTCCCTGCAGCCATCTTTCGCGATATTCTTCCTGATAATCCCGGCCTGAAGCCGTGAAAATGTCTCGATCGCCCATTACCTGGAATCCCTTCTTCCGTTGGCGGCAACGGGCAATCCTGCGCGCCTCACCATGCGGGCCGCGGGGGTTTCGACGAGCCGGGCTTCCACCGCGGCGGCGCGCCGGCAGGCCAGAACCGCGAAGGCGCCGGCTAGCATCCGATCCTGCTCCGGCGCGCGGAATCTGACAGAAAATCCGTCAGCAGCGTGCCGATGGGTAATCCGAAGGGAGCACTGATTCTCAATGACGCCAAAAATAGCGAACTCCTGTAGAGGCAATACCGACGCCGCCGCCAGCGAGAGCGCAAAACTTTGCCTGGACGATTCGCAAAGAATCAAAACGGGCGAAGCACCCACTGGGACATCTTCCAACAGTAGCAAAGGCCACAAATCAGGGTCTATATTCGCGGGAACCTCGCTTGAAGCTTCCGCCTGCGACACCAGATTCTGAAGCCGCACGATCAGCGCCGTGCGATCCTCGAGCGGGGTTTTGAGCAGTTTCCGGGCGACTGCGGGCGTCGCCAGCCGCGGCGAAGGAACATTACAACTTGCCAGGCCTACCGAGAGGAAATGCCGAAGGGCCTCCGCGTCCGGTTCGCCCGCGCCCAGGTAGCGTTCGGAATACCATCTGACGTCGAAGAGCGGATGCGGCCTTCGCCCGTTGCGGGCGCCGGTTCGAACAAAGTGCAGAAGAGGATGGATTCCATCCATATCCGGGTTCTGCGAAAGATACCAGCGGGTGTCGAACCAGCGGTTGGGGTTCAAACCATCGCGCCATCCCTGTTCGACGTAATGATCCGCCGGATCGGAGGTAAGCGGGCCGTACTTTGCCCGATACCAGGCGGAATCGACCAGATCCGAGACAAGCTCATCCTCGTCAGCTAGGGCAGAGCCAGGCCGTGCAGGCGAGGCTCGCGTTTCAGGGGCGGGCTTGCCGTCTGACAGCAGATCTCCAGAGAGATCAAACGGCGGATACGGGACGGCGCCAATGCTCAACCCTTCCGTCAGAAAATGCAGCAGGGCCTCCGCACAAGGGCGATCGGCGGCCAGGTATTGCCTGGAATACCAGTTGATATCGAAACTTGGGCACGGCCGATATCCCGCGGCTGCGCCTTCCTTGACGAAGTGCTCGAGCGGATTCAGATTTCGCGCTCCGACCTCGCGGTATTTCGCGACGTACCAATCGGTATGAAACCACGGATTCGGCCTGCGCCGCTGCTGCCATCCGACACTCAGAAAGTGCTCCACCGGATCGATCCTCAAAACAGCGACATCGGGATTGACGTGACTGTACCAAGCTGAATCGATCAGGCTCGTCAACAGATCCTTGGGGCGCTTTGTGACAGGCGGCAAGCCAGGAGTGTGAACCGGGCGGGCGACCGGCTCCGGAGCGCGAGTCCCGCCCACCGAATGAGATCTGGAGAAAGCTGCCCAAAACTGCTCTTCAGATTTCATTGAGGCGACCCGCAGTTGTTGAAGGGCCGTCTTCTTGAATAGGGCGCCAGGGATGATCGAGCGCTCTCCAACATTCTTATAGATGTAGAACTCGGGAAACGGCAGCGTGGCGTCGAATTGCTCCGCTGCGCTTCTCAAGAGCTGGTCAGAGAATGTAGCGGCATCGAGGGGCGAGTCGGGATCCACCAGGACCAGCCGGGTCGAATCACATTTCCCTTCGAGCTCGGCCAGGGCCTCCAACTTGGATGCCAAACGGGAAAGGGTGATCGCGCGGGCTTTCGGAACTCCCAGGCTTTCGGCAATCGGCTGCGC
>Ga0208193_1000429_pt1 | contig 23735 bp, 25 predicted proteins | sample June2015DPH_17_2_FD_184716 | JGI IMG/M metagenome (GOLD analysis project Ga0208193, IMG submission 184716) | Peatland microbial communities from SPRUCE experiment site at the Marcell Experimental Forest, Minnesota, USA - June2015DPH_17_10... | ecosystem: Environmental > Terrestrial > Soil >... | reverse complement strand
GGGCGCCAGATTGCTCCACGGGTGAACTATTCCGGCGTTGAATTGGAAATGACATTCCAGTGAGCAGGGAATGGACCACATCCGTCGGAAAGCGGCAAGTGCCTGCACAGTGGTTTGAACGGCTAGACATGGGCGACTGCCTCAAATGATGCAGTGAATGAATTGAGAGCATTCAGGAAGTTCACAAGGCGCTCGGGATTCGAAAACTGGAACTCTTCCCACAGGCCATTCTCGCTTTTGAGTGTGACACTGCCATATTGAGCAATGGAGACGGCAAGTAAACTAGGGGCCGCTCTATCCCGAGCGCGAGAACATTCACAAGCAGGCTTCCCTCAGCGAGAGATTCCAATAGTCAGTTGCTCCGGCGTTGCCTCCACTACGGATACAGGTGTCAGTGTTGTCATTCCGCTCTCAACGCCCGCATGGGTTCAACGGAAGCTGCGCGACGCGCTCGCAGAGCGAAAGCGCCCGTATAGTCGAATAGCACCGTGCGCAGCATGAAGGTCAACTTTAGCTCGCAATAGCGGCAGGAAGCCTGATTATTCGATACTATGCCTCTTCTGAGGCTTGCCCATCCCGCTTCGCTTCATCCCGCTCCAGCACTCGCTTTGAAGTAATCACGGCTTCAATCTGGCTATTGATCTCCGCGCCCAGGAGCAACATAAAGCCGGTGAGGTAAAACCAGGTGAGCAGAATAATGACCGCCCCCAGTGAGCCGTATGTCACGGTGTAGGTGTTGAACTGATGGACGTAAATACGGAAAAGGATACAAGCCAGAACCCATCCGAGAATGCCGACGGTTGCCCCTGGAGTGATCCAATGCCATCGGCTCCTCTGTACGTTCGGCGCAAAGTAGTAGATCACAGCAAAGACCAGAAGCAACAATGCAAGAACAAGAGCCCAACCGATTGCTTTAGCCAGAAAGATCAGTACGACCGCAATGAGATGAGGGTGAACGTATGCTTCGGCCCACTTCCCGATATAGTCAGCCCCGAGCAGGCTGCCGAGCATCAGGGTGATGAGGATCGAAAGCAGAATCGTAACCCCAATAGCTGAAAGGCGAGCAGTGAGATAGGAACGTGTCTCCTTTACTTGGTAGATAATATTCAATCCATCCTGAATGGCCGCAAAGCCCACAGATGCGGACCATAATGAGACAGCCAGTCCGAATGTGAGCTTTCCTCCATTGGCTGACGAAGTAATCTGACGGAAAGTGTTAAGAACGGTCCCCATCGCCGCAGGCGGAAGAGCTAATGAAAGATAAGCAATGAGGGAGTCATAAAGATGGCTGGACGATCCAGCGATCATGCCAAGAAGCGAGGTCGCTGCAAACAGCGCAGGAAACAATGCAAAGATAAAATAAAAGCCGAGTTCAGCCGCTCTGCTGGCGATGTTGTCTTCAAACAAACCGAACCAGACATGCTTCACCGCAGTCCAGACGGAGACACCGTCAAGGCTCCACAGAGAGGGTAGAGGAAACCACGACACCAGACGCCAAACGCGCTTTTGCAATCTGGGAGATATTGGTTCGTTCATCGATGGGCTGGGAGATGCGATGTATATTTCCTCCTTTTCAGGGAAAAACTATCATGGAAATACTAAGCAATCTCCATCTATTGACCCTACTGTGAATCGCCTCTATCGTTCCTCTCGCTCCGTGGACAACGGGAGCACTCATCATGAATCACTGACGTATATTAGTCGACGAGTCGTTTAACTATGGCTGCATTATGTCCGCGTTGCCGCATCCGAGCCATGCTGCTTCACCATCTTGTTGTACAGACCAAGAATTAGAAATGGTGCCACCCATTGGCCTACAAATAACGCGGCATGGTCTTTCTTGCTTACTTTAAAGACCACCGATGCGGTGATCGAAGCGATCGCCGCTCCCAGGTAAAACCCACTTGGCACCTTCGAGGTATATGCCTCAATCAAAGCTGTCGTTTGACCTTCTTTCGCTTCGCCTGCCTGTACGCGCTTATCCTCTGATAAATTCATAAACCTCTCCTCATGACTAAAATCCGTTATTTTTCTATTTCAGGTTTGGTGAGATGTGCTGCTATACACAGCACGCTACGATCCGAACGCCACAGCCGTCAATAAACCGTTTTCACTTTTGGTTCCCGATCCCAGATTCTGCCCTTCGCCGCCGTGTCAAGGAAAGCATCAGCATCAGTGCCGACCAAAACTCCTTCGTCAGGAATGACTCCAGCCGCATCGAGAAGAGGTTGCGCAGCCTCGGTGGCTCCAATGACTTTGCAGTGAGCGAATGCATCATGCACCCAGGCTACGGCTGCGGCCTCCTTCTGAAGCATCGCGGCGCCTTTTTCTGAAATGGCCACAAAGACAGCATCAAAGAGCACTGAAGAACCGCCCGCGAGTTGGAAATCACCTTCGATCAGTTTGTTATTCGACGCAACGGCTCCTCCGACCTTCGGCGCGACTATGGCAAAATCAGCATTCAGTTTCTTCGCGGCTGCTCGCAGTGAACTCACCAGTCTCGCGTCTGTTCCATCCGCGACCAGACAGCCTACTTTGCGGCCTTCCAGTGTCTCCTTTGCTTTGGCCAGAATGCTGAGTGCGGCAGAAGGTTTGAGGTCGGTACGCGCTTTCTGTGTGGTTGGTACAGGCGTGATGTCCGACTGCAGCCCCAATCCATTTGCCACTCTCTGGGCAATCTTTGGATCGACGTTCGCCAACTGTCCGACCATGCGCGCGCGAACCGCCTTTGTCTCGACCTTGCTCAACTCAAAGATGAAGGCCGAGATAATGTGGTTTTGCTCCGGTTCCGTCTGAGAATAAAAAAACTGCCGTGCCTGTGAGAAGTGATCGGCGAAGGATTCGGCGCGAATCCGGAGCTTGCTTCCTTCTATCGGCTCAGCGAAACTCGACAATCCTCGGTGCGGATCCTGACGTGGTGTATCGGGCTGGATCGAACTCGGTGAATAATTTACGCGTCCCTTCGGCACAGTCATCTGCATATGGCCGTCGCGCTGCAAGTGCATGACAGGGCATTTAGGCGCGTTGATCGGAATCTGTTGGAAGTTCGGACCACCCAAACGACTGAGCTGAGTATCCTGATAGGAGAAGATACGGCCTTGCAGCAGAGGATCGTTGGTGAAGTCGATGCCTGGCACTACGTTCCTCACGCAGAACGCTGCTTGCTCCGTCTCGGCGAAGAAGTTGTCCACGTTGCGGTCGAGCACCATCCGGCCCACAACGCGAAGCGGCAGAACCTCTTCCGGGATGAGCTTCGTCGCATCCAATACATCGAAGTCGAACTTATCGGCGAACTTTTCATCGAAGAGTTGCAGACCAAGCTCCCATTCGGGATAGCTCCCTTCGTTGATCGCGTTCCAGAGATCGCGGCGATGAAAGTCCGGATCGGCACCGGAGATTTTCAGCGCTTCGTCCCATACCACCGATTGCATGCCCAACTTCGGCCGCCAATGAAACTTTACAAAGGTCGCTTTGCCTTCTTCGTTGAGAAAACGATAGGTATGGACACCGAAGCCTTCCATCATGCGTAACGAGCGGGGAATTGCGCGATCCGACATGGCCCACATCAGCATGTGTGTCGATTCTGGCATCAGCGAAGCAAAGTCCCAGAAACTGTCGTGAGCCGTCTGAGCTTGTGGAAAAGCCTGATCCGGCGTTTCTTTCGCCGCATGGATCAGGTCCGGAAACTTGATCGCATCCTGGATAAAGAAGACAGGGATATTGTTTCCAACTAGGTCCCAGTTGCCTTCCTTCGTATAGAACTTCACGGCGAAGCCGCGGACATCCCGTGCGAGATCGCTGGAACCCTTGTTCCCGGCTACCGTCGAGAAACGCACAAACAGCGGCGTCTTGACGCCGACTTCATTAAAGATGGCGGCACGGGAGATGCCTTTCAGCGAATCGCTTAATTCAAAATAGCCGTGCGCTCCAAAGCCGCGCGCATGAACGATCCGTTCGGGGATGCGCTCGTGATCGAAGTGCTGGATCTTCTCCAGAAGAACACCGTCTTCGAGCAACGAGGGGCCGCGCTCACCGGCCTTGAGTGAGTTCTCATCGTCACCGATGACGGTGCCTGTCTGTGTCGTCATGGGCGAATGTGTTCCGCCAGCGAGTTGATGCAATTCTCCGCCTGTACCGTTCAGATCATCTATGTTTTCATGAGATGTCTCTCGAGACTTACTGATTTTCTTTGACATGAGTTCTCCTTAACCGGTACGCAGTGTAGATTTCGTAGATCGGCATCGATTCAACTAGCGCGTTTTGCCGCCTGATTGACCTGCTTCGAGATCACACTAAGTTTCCTGTCCGCATTCTTCTCCTCGCCAAGTGTTTCGTCCAGAAGAGACGCTATTTCGGAGAGTCCAAGTGTTTTGGCGAAATCTCGCGCGGATCCGTATCCTGCCATCTCGTAATGTTCGACACGCTGTGCTGCCGAAATAAGACCGGCGTCACGAACCACGCCCTTCTCCGTTTCCTCCAATACCTCCGAGCCTTCCTCCAGTACACCTTTCGTTCCCACGCATAATTTCCCGGTAAGTTTCTTTCCAACTAGATCCGAGATCTTTTCAAGGCGAACAATCTGCCCTTTGGTTTCCTCCAGGTGACTAAGGAAAGCCTGTTGCAACTCAGGCGTGGATGCGGCTTTCGCCAGTTTGGGTAAAGCGCGGACGATCTGCTTCTCCGCGGAATAAAGATCCTTCAACTCGTCGATCAAGAGTTCCTGCATCGTTTCTATGCTCATTTCGTACCTACCTTTCGTGAAATAAATTTGCGAGCAAATAATAGCGAGTGCTCCGCTTACCGATCCGATATGTCGGTTTTTATTGAGCCGACTCTCAACGTAGTAAACTCGCTGAGATGGAGATGGCTTCTCAACCTTTACAGTTGCATGTAGGTACCGACAAAACGTCTGTCAATCTGGACACTGACTCTTGTATCAACATAGGTTGAAGACGAATCCGAGCCGGGCCATGTAGCTGTTCTGCCAACTCTCGTTGTAATCAAAGCGTTCGCCCGTCCACTCCGCCGGAATGATCTGAATCGCAAATCCCGGAGAGAGCCAACCGGTGAGTGGCTCGCGTGCCATCCCGAAAGCGAATCCTGATGAGCTGAAGCGTGGAAAAATGCCTCTGCTGTCACGGCCGTGCCGGAAAGAATGAATAAAAGTCCAAGAATGATATCTTTCATTTGAGTAAAGAGCCTCCTGACTGTGGATGTAAAAGTTGATGGATTCATCTTTCACTTAATAGCGAATTGATAATCGGGCCACGCACAACGCTGTTAGTCTGAATGACCCGCATAGTTCCTGAAAATGCGGGGAGATATCAAGAAGCGTCTGGCACATAGACACAATATCCCCGCGGCGGCGCAGGAAATTCAGCGTTGCCATCCGCATCGGTCGTTCTTCGGTCTGGATGAGCCGAATCGTAGCCGGCCCATGCAACCGGATTAAATTTCTGATTGGGCCATCTTGTCTTCACCGATGTTCCGCTCCATTGGTTGCCCAGGTTATTCAGTACGTAGACCAACCCGCTCTGCGTTTCTGTACCAGCACGCTGCATAACATACAGATCGGGGTCGGCATGAAGAATCGACGATTCGCCGCCAGCATGTTGATGATGCGCGGCAATAAGCGCATCGATCCCGTTTGGCGTTCCAGGCCGCGCTAATCCACAGTTGAAGTAGTCCCACCAGAAAACGCAGGGATAGCCATCTCCGGTAAGGATGAACGAATAGGCGAGCATCTTATCGTTCACGACTTCATCGCCGCGCATATCGTGATTGTCCACAAAGGTCACGGCATTAAACGGACGGGCTGCGGACACTGACCCTTCGTCGGTAAGGTTACGCAGATCGTAATTAGGACTGTCACAGACATACTTCAGCTTGTAGCGCAATGGGAAATCGAATGCGGCAATCTGCTGGTCCGTGAAAGCGCAAATGTTATCCAGCCATCCCCCAATATCTGCCGGCCCGGACCAGTACTCTCCGACAACAAAAGGAGAGAATTCACGGCCATCCTTCTTCTGATATTGGTACTTGGCCAACAATCCAATCATCCAGGCTCCATACCCTTTTGCAAAGTCGAACCGGAGACCGTCAAAGTCGAGTTCTTCAATCAGAAGGCGGGCATATTCAAACATGGCTGTGTAGACTCGCGGATTTCGGTGACAGAGGTGCGGAAAGTCTGCGAAGTTCTCGCCTTCGATCATCGTTCGCTCATAGCGGCTCGGATGAAAGCAATTCCAGTCACGAGCAAACCTGGCGCTTTTAGGAATGAACTTCGTCCATCGTTTCTGACCGTCCAATGGATTGGTCTCTTCCTCATCGGCTCCGGAATTATGGTTGATTACCATATCCGCAATCGCACTCATGTTGTGCTGGCGTAATGAGCGGATCACTTCTTCAAGTTCCGCTCGATTTCCATAAAGAGTCTTTGCCAATCCTTTCTGGTCGTAATCTCCCAGGTCAAAATAATCGTAAGGATCGTAACCATTGGAGTTGGGATCAGCAGCCTTACTGACAGGGGGGAGCCATAGTGTATTGAATCCCGACGCTGCCAGTTGTGGCACTTTCTCTCGGATACAGTTCCACCATTCGCCTCGTTTGTTTTCCTTTATCGGAGCATCCCAATAAAACGCCTGCATCATGACAGCCATCGGCCGTTCCTCCATGTCGAATTACAACTTAGTCGGCAATTCCAGGATTGGTGTCCGGTTCTTTGTTGTTCGGATGGCATCCCGCTATAGTGAAGATGAGAGCAGCGCAAAGCGTACTGCATGATTTAAGGTTCAATCGATACATACGATTTCCTCCTGAGTCGACTACAGGTTTTTTGATTTATTGCCTGTGATGAGGCGAAGCATCAGAGTCAGGATCACGGCTCCGATCACTGCGACAAGCACGGTGTAAATCAACCCACCCTGGCCGGCGAATCCGAGGCTGCGCATGATAAAGCCTCCGATAACCGCGCCGACGATGCCGACGACGATATCCATCACAGCGCCAAATCCGCTGCCTTTCATGAGTTTTCCGGTAACAAAGCCTGCGATCAGGCCGACAATGATCCACCACAAAATAAACATAGATAGTCTCCTTTTTGATTTACACAACGATGAGAACTAAGGCATCGTCCTGCACCTTCAAGATGCGATTAGTTCACTGTCCTGCATGGGCTGCACGGAAATACCTGCCAACGGCGGCAACGAATGGCTTTGCTGAGGCCGGAACAGGAACATTGCCATGAAGAATGTGTTCAAAATCTCCCGCGTGGCCACCATAGAATGCATTGGTATCATCGGTGTTCTGTGACACCACCGCACCATTCAGATCCACTCCGGCGAAGACGCCTTTCGATCTGGAGTATGTCAACAATTCTGCATTGAGCTTCAGGTCCGTAGCTGCTGCTGCATTTCTTCCGACAGGTCCTACGGCAGCGGCTGCATCTGCGCCGATTTTGAACTTCGACTTGAGCAAATCCTGAAAACCCTTGTCATTGACGGCGACAAGAACAAGATCCGTTGCCTGGCCGCCTATCTGAAATCCGAAGCTGCCACCTGCAAGCCGGATAAAGACAGGAGCGCTCCATCCGGAGCGAGTCCGGCAAGTAACCACTCCCTGGCCGTAGGAAGCGCCCACGATAAAAGCGGCTTTCTTGACACTTGGGATTACGCCGACACAGGTTGCCTGTCGCGCGATGCCGTTCGGAATTGCCTTGTCCGGAGTTATCATGATCTGTCGCACAACATCGCGAGCATCGTTGATACGTTCATTGAGGCTGGCTGTGTCTGCTGCAAAGACACTGACGGAACAACCCGATAAACACAGTGCAAGTACCATATTTCTGAGTTTCATTTCACAAGCTCCTTTACCAGTTGTGCATTTTCTAGCACGGAAGAATAGTTCACCAATTCCAATTCCGCGTGACGGAGTTTCGTCAACAGATCGGCAGGATGAATGGGTTTGCTAACAATCTCAAAGCGATACCCTTCCCCGCCCGCCTTCTTCAGTAAATGTGCTGTATTTGCCTGACCGGAAAACAAAAGAACCTTGCAGTCCGGATGACGCCTTCTGAAGTAAATAGCCAAGTCGATCCCCGACATCCCAGGCATGGCAACATCGCTGATCAATAGTTGAGGAGGAGATAGCTCTCCTTCCCGCATAGCGGATTCGCCCGAATAGAACGGTTTTGCATCATAGCCGTCCTGCTTCAAAATCAATGCCAGCGTATCGGCAATTACTCTCTCATCATCGACAACAAAAACGACCTTCCTGGTGGTTGTCATCATTTGCGAAAAGTTTTCTCCTTGCTCGATTAGTTTGAAAATAAGCTGCGAGCCGCAACCGACCGGGTTCGCAGCTCGCGTGAACTACTTCTTATGGAAACCGGTGCTGTCGATCAGGTCGCGTCCGGCGTCCTTCACATTGCCAACAACCTTATGTGCCTGTCCTTTGATCTGATCTACTTGCCCTTCCTGTTTCAGCCGGTCGTTTCCGGCTAGGGCTCCTAGTCCTTCCTTGAGCTTGCCTTTGACCTGTTCTGCGGTGCCTTTGATATGCTCCGGGTTCATGAATGTTCTCCGTTTGCGATTGGCGGCATGAGAGCAACGGCCTTCACTTAATCCATCCTCCCGGAGTCAGAGCCAATCGTGCATTTGCTATTTCTTCTGACCGGTAGTAGGATTCTCAGTCCGGCATGCTTGATCCGAAAGGCCTGTTTCTCGCCTTCCGATCACTAAGACAAAGGAGAAATAGCATCGGTCACGCCGAAAGTAAATAATTTTACTGTGTGACTTTCTGCCTCTGCCGCTTGTCTTATGTGCTGAGGAGGGTGTCGGTCTCAACACCGTGAAGAGGCAGTCTCTCGTTGCAAGTGGATGTAATGGGCTAAATCGCGCGCATTGCTTATGGTAAGGACCTGCAATGATCACGCATTGCTCATGGTAAGGACCTGCAATGATGAGAACTTCCGGGGAGGATCTAGCTTTGGTAGCGCGTTGCAAACGCGAGCTTCCCCATCAGCACAAGGCGTTTGAGCAGCTCATCACAGCCTATAAGGACATGGTCTATACACTCTGCTACCGGATGACGGGAAACGCGACCGACGCGGAAGATCTTCTGCAGGAGATACTGACCAAGCTTTTTCTGAATATCGGCAAGTTTGATGGCAGGTCCGCATTTTCAAGTTGGCTTTACCGGGTGGCATACAATCACTGCCTGAACTTTCTCTCGCAGCGCAGAACAGCCTACACATCTACCGGGACACTTCCAGACGGCGATGTCATCGTCGATGCCTCCACAAATGTGACCTGGCAGGACGAGCGTACACAGGCTGTGCTGCAGAGCATGGATCCAAACAGTCGCTCTCTTCTGGTTATGAAATATGTGATAGATCTCGACATAAAAGAGATCAGCGATATTCTTCAGGTGGGTCTGAGCGCTACAAAGATGCGGCTTGCACGCGCAAGAGAAGAATTCAAACGAATGTTTCAGGAGACGCGATGACGGACCAGAGAGAAAATCGACAAACCTTCGGCGGCAGCAATGAAGAGCACAATTTCCAGCAACTTCGTAGGTTGGTTGCTGCGGCCCCACCCTCGACATTCAATCGGTTTCGCAAGCGTGCCAACCTTCTGCAGGGTACCCGCATGCTGTTTCAATCGCAGATCCATGGCTTCTGGATTGTTTTGGATATTGTGCTGAAGCTGCTTTTCCGGGCAGCCCAGAACACCCCGAGTCATCATTCTACCCGCCCGGACATAACAGAGAGAGGATGAACGTGAACGATCTATATCACAGTATTCTTCAGACTTTGCAGGTATCTGTGCTCGATGCATTGCACCGCATCACGGAGTTCCTGCCAAACCTGCTCAGCGCATTTCTGATCCTTTTTCTGGGATGGCTGCTCGCCTATTGTGGCTCAAAACTGGCAGCGAAAGCTCTCCAAACTTTGCAGATTGACCGATTTGCCGGAAGGCATGGCATTACACGAACGCTGAGCGATCTCGGCTTCGCAGGAAGCCTGTCCCGCATCCTGAGCGTCTCCGTTTATTGGATTATCGTGCTGCTGGCCGTTCTGCCAGCTGTAGAAGCGCTTCGCCTGAAATATTTCACCATGATGATAGCTAAGCTATTAGGTTATTTACCCGCCCTGATAGCGGCACTCATTATTTTCCTTATCGGGCTGTCCGTGGCTCGACTGCTGTCGAGCGCTCTGACGCGGTCGGCACGGAATGCGAACCTGGAATATGCCAATGCCATCGGCATGATCAGTCGCTACTTTCTTTCTTTGATCACCATCGTCATCACTCTCGCTCAACTCGGCGTGGAGACGGCAATTCTCACTGTAATCCTGGCGGTTGTTTTGACCTCGGCCGGGCTGGCGACCGCTCTTGCTCTCGGCTTCGGAAGCCGCGCCGTTATATCCAATATTCTTGCGGGAGCGTTCGTGCGTGACCATTTTCCCGTGGGACGAACAATTGAAGTTCAGGGAGTACGTGGCACCATTGTCGAGGTCAACTCCGTCGGCACCACGCTTGAGCATGAAGGCGGCATCATTACCATTCCCAATACTGTTCTGATGGAGAATGTCGTCGAGTAGCGTTACGGCTCCATCCTTGCAGGGAATCGAGATATCGGCGTCGCTGTGTATCGTACTTTGATTTACGAGTTGCCATGCAATCGGCTATTCCTGCGTGAGTTTATCCTCATTTGGAATTATCCCAGTTACCGGTTCGGGGATGGTTGCGGAGAGACACTGATGAGAAGAGGTCTTATGGGCTGGAAGGCTGGGATTGAAACCTCCTACTCTGGGTCAGGAAAAATGTCGCCTCGTGATCTCCAACGACCAATAAGAGCCTCGAGAATTTATGAAGATTACCAAGGACCAAGAATGAACGTTGCTAATGTGCCCTGATTTGTTCCCTTATTTCGTATTGATATCGATGGGTAAATAACTGTTTATGAAGTGGATACAAGTTATTCCCGCCACTGAGTGTCATGAGCTATGAGAGGCGTAAAGAATTGATTCTACAAGAACTATAGCGGCTCATACGATCTCTAGCGACCTTTTAGAATCTAAAATACTGTCCCGCAGTCGTTACTGTTCGTTATTGTTCAGTTGAAGAGCTGAGATCCAGCGACGCATTCGTTGGCCTTTCCGTTCCTGCGAACGTGGGTTGTCAATGAGCGATAAATCGCCAATCCGCGTTTCCAGCCGTTAAGGTTCTTGAAGAGCGCATCGGCCTGGAGTCATTGCTCAATACGCCACGCCAAATTCATGGAGGTTACTACAGAACTCTGCTTTCCTCCGGCAGTAAACCCGCGGACCGCCAGCAATTACGCCCTGCCCGCTTCGCGGTGTACAGAGCATCATCCGCAGCGCTCAGCAATCCTCCCGGCATAAGTTCCGTAAATGTAAGGCATGTAGCGACTCCGATGCTGACCGTAGCAAAGCCCGTCGCAGTTGAAGGATTTTCGATGCGAAGTTGGCGGACCTCATGGCACACTCTTTCGGCAATGATTTCCGCGGCGGAGGCATTGGAGCAGGGCAGCACGACCGCAAACTCGTCTCCCCCATACCGTCCGATCACATCGATGCTGCGGAACACCGAGGCACGCAGCGCTCCTGTTATCGCGATCAGGTACTCGTCTCCCGTCCGGTGCCCGTGCCGATCATTGACTTGCTTGAAGAAATCCACGTCGATCAGAAGGAACGAGATCGGGGACTTTGAACGCAGGCTGTGCTTCCATTCGTAATCGAGAGCCTCTTCAATCGCCCGCCGATTCGCTATGCCAGTCAAGCTATCGGTGTAGGAGAGACGTTCCAAGCCCGCACGCGCTTCTTCAAGGTCGCGATGCAACGCTTCAAAGTTCCTGTGGTAAAAAGTTGCGCGCGTAACAAAAAGGATGAATGCGGTGATAATGGCTGTCCAGCCAAGGCCCTGATGCCGGTTCTCGACAATCATTCCGAGAGCCAGCAATACCACAGAAGGAAGAGCCGGGCTTGTGATGTTGATCAGGTCGGCAATGAGTCCTTTGTTCTGTGCCGGCAGATCATCGATTGTTTCTCTTGCAGCATGAAGGATGAGCAAGATGTTGAGAAATCCCATCATTAAGACCGGAATCCCCGTCAACGTTTCGTTCGGGTTGCGTAACAAGAAGACATTATGAATAAAGGCCGCTGCCACCGCGAGCAAGCTCAGCAAGGACACCAGGCGGTAGAAGCGCATCTCGTCTTTGTTTACCGCTGAAAGGGTGTGCAGAAATGCTCCCCCGAAAACAATAAGGTCGGCGCACAGAAACAGATGAAACAACGCTGCGCCACCAAGGCCGGCCGGGGTGTCATGCGTAAAGGGACGGGCCTGGAAGAGGATCGTGTATCCCACATACATCGCTATAACTGCCTGCACCAAGTCGAGCCAGAGGAAATGGCGAAAGTAGCGGCGCCCCGCCGGTAAAGAAATTAAGAGAAAGGACGGAATATAGGTGCAGAAGATAAAAAACGTGGTGGAGTTGGCGATCAAGGATACCCTTGCCACGAACAGTGACACAATCACGACCATTAGAGTTGAACCGATCGCGACAGATAACAGAGCCCAGTGCGCCTTCAAGTGCGGAGACCTGAAAGCGCGTCTCAAACAGAGCCAGCCCCCCACTGCGGCGTTGGATAGATAAACGACGTTGAAGAATGCGCCTGCCAGAATCATATTGCGTCGCAATACAACGAGGGATACGCATCCAAAGATCAGCGTAAAGCCCGCGAAGAAGGTAACGAGCCGTCTTTTGGTCGAATCCGACAATGCCGCCTCCCAAACCCGTGATGCAGGCCCAAGTGTAGTTCAGAATGTTGTGGTCGAAACCGGCTGAGCGATTTGTTGTCTTCAGGTCGTGCCCGTTGTGGATTCGGAGTGTAACCTAATTTAAAGCCAGTTTCCAGGTGGCTGAGACGGAAGAAGCCTTAGATCATCAGCCCGAGCGGTTCGCTACTCCTTTCTCGTAGGACTCTTCCATTCCCTGCTTCATGCCGGTTTAGTCCGGCGCACTGCATTGTCCTGTTAGCAACAATTGACAGATGACGCTGGGGCAAATTCCTGCACACAGGTTGACCTATAGGAGTTGATTCTAAGCATCATTGGATCATTCACTAAATGGGAGCTCAATCCCTGATGCTCATTGATGGGTGCATTGATGGCCGTCCTATTTGTTCGTTTGCAGATCGGGAGCCTTCTCCAACGCTTTCCTGATATGTTTGGCGAGGCTATTTGCTACGTCCAGGCTTTCTCCCTTTGTATGCACGCCGGTGCAAAACTAGGCCACAGTGCGCCGCGTGAGCGGTGCTCTGCGGCGGAGTAAAAGTAGTCCACCGCCGGAACTTGGTTTCGTGAGCATTTGCCATTCAGGTATGGCTCGTGGAACACCGGAGGGATGTTCGAGGTGGAGATTTACGGACGTGTACGGCGAGCGGTTCGAGTAGAAGGCAAGAGTCAGCGGGCGGTGGCTAGGGAGTTTGGGCTTTCGCGAGAGACGGTACGGAAGATGCTGCAGTACGCGGTGCCGCCAGGCTACCAGCGACAGCAACCGATCAAGCGGCCCAAGCTGGGGCCGTGGCTGGGCGTCATCGACGCCATTCTGAGCGACGACAAGCTGAGACCAGTCAAGCAGCGACACACGGCGCAGCGGATATTTGAGCGGCTAAAAGAAGAGCACGGATTCACTGGAGGATGCACGATCGTGAACCGTGCCTGAAGGGCAGGGGGGAGCCGAGAAGCGTCATTGACGGCAAGCGGCGGCGGCTAGAGTGCCTTCGCCCCGTCCGATTAGGGGGCAGTAGGAAAGAGGTACGGATGAATTAAGACAGCGTAAAGCTAGACCGGCTACCCGCCGATCAGCGTAGCCACCAGGCCGATGACGCTAACGCGATTAAACGGCTCCCAAAGATGAAACCAGACGGCTATAGCTGCCAGCGCCACGAAGACAACGCGCAGCACCTCGACAAGCTCAAACCCGTGCTCATGGTCGTGGTGCTCGTCATCATGGTCATGGTCCTCATGAGACGCCCCCAGGGATGTGTCTGTAGGTTGGGGAAGATGAATGCCGGCCTCGGCAACTTCGAGTAAATCGTCGCGTGTTTCGTTCTGATTCACCATTGCCATACCGCCTCCGAACTGCTAGTTCAAATATCGTTTGACTACGGACATCAGCTCGTCCGCGGCCTCAAGCTGCGAGGGGTGAGTCTTCTGGTTTGGGTCGAGCACATGAAATCGCAGATGCCCCTCAATCAGCTCGGCCATGAGCCCATTGAGTGCACCGCGGCAGGACGCGACGAGCTGCAAAATCTCTTCGCATTCTCCCTCGCCGTCCAGAGCGCGCTCGATGGCTTCGGTTTGGCCCTTGATGCGGCGAATGCGCGACAGGAGCTTTTTCTTATCTTTCGTGGTGTGGGACATGAGCACCTCTCAAACAAATAATATACTCCTCTATATTATATTTGGAACAGCGCTCACATCACGAACACAGGAGTTGCCCATCATGAAGACCGAAGAACAGCGATTGCATTGGGACCAGAAGTATCAGGAAGAGATGACCTCGCTGACCAAGCCCGATCCATTCTTCCTGTCGGCCTACAAGCAGTTTGTAGAGGATTCGTTCCCGAACGCCGGGGTTGTTCTGGACCTGGCCGGTGGGCTCGGCAGACATGCCTTATGGCTGGCAAGCCGGGGATGGCAAGTGAGCGTCGTAGACATCTCCGTGGTGGCGATCAGCAGGCTCCGTCAGTCGGCACTTCAACTCGGTTTGCCACTTGGTCTTTTTGCGATGGCTGCCACGGAATACCATTTTGATCCGGCACAGTTCGACTTGATCGTGCTGTTCTACCACTTGGACCGTGCTCTCTGCGAAAAGATCGTGTCCGCTCTGAAACCTGGTGGTGTCCTGATCTGTAAGACCAGCTTGCGATGGGATTCCGATAAGAGATCCTCTTCGGCCAGCCACAACCCGCTAGAGAGAAGCGAGATTCTGTCGCTCGTTCCAAACTTAAGTGTGATGTACCACCGAGAACGCCCTGTGCTTGATCGTGGAGTCGTAGAGTTTGTTGGAAGAATGCCAGAGACTGCATCTGATTTGTAAATACCCTCCTTCGAGATCGACTTGATTACGCTGTTCGGGACGACCGGATTCCTGTCTCCGCTCGCCCCCTATCGTTTCTCCAAAGGATTAAGTTTCAGGGCTGCAATGCCGGACAGCGCGACTGCGATGAAGTCCTTAACTGACGAGCGCATCTGATCTCTGCGCACAAAGAGAGCCGTCTCAATACGGAGCAAATCGTCGGTCAGAGGTTTGAAAAGCACGCCCGGCCGCTGAAAGCGAGACGCAGATTGCGGCACGAAAGCGACTCCGGCGCTATGCGCGGCGAAGTCGAGGGCCTGCGTGATCGTATGGGCTTCCTGAAAGCGGCGGAGATTGAATTTCAAGGTCCGCAGGTAGTTCACGATTTGGTCGTAGAACAGGCGGTGTATGCTGCGCGGTATCCAGACCAATGTTTCGTTCGATAGCTCCCGCACCGCCAGGCGTGAATGTGTCGCAAGGCGGTGATGTTCTGCGATGCAGACACAGAATGGCTCATGCGCTACCCGCTCAATCCAGAGAGCCTTATCAACAATAGGCAACACGCCGAAGCCTGCTTGAAGCTCTCCACGCAGCACGCGCCATACTAACCGCGTCGTCGTTGCGCTTCTGAGAGCAATGGGTGGACCCTCGCTTCCCGGCAAGGTGAGTTGCTCAAGAACGGACAAAAGGTTGCCGTGAATGTACGGAGAGTGGCCGACGTAGAAGGATCGCTGGTGCCGGGAGGCTTCGTATCGTGCAAGATCGAAGGCCAGTTTTGCTTGTTCCAGGCTACTGCGGATCTGGGTGCCATAGACCCGTCCAACGCTGCTCGGCTTCAGACCGTGCGGCGTTTTGTCGAAGAGATTGATTCCCAGCCCATTGGTTAATGCTTTCAAGCTCCTTGAAATCGTGGGCTGAGTCGTATGGAGACGGTCGGCGGCTCGAACAATGTTGCCCTCTTCCAAAACGGCTTCGAGAAAGAGAAGCTGTTGCAAAGACGGACTGTACCACATGGCATAGACCCTCCGGCTGATGAGCACTGATGCTTCTCGAATATGCGCCTTGAGACGAGCGTCTGCGTGGAAAAGATTTCCGCGGAATTCCAAAGAATTCCACGGAATGGAGCGAAGGCTAAGGGAGAATGCATTCCTTCAGGTCCGCATTCTTTTCTTTGAGGGATACAAAAAAGTTTTGCCAAATTTCTCGGCTTCGCTCTTCAATCAGCGTCACGTTAACAAATTTGCGGCGGGCGACTCGTTTCGCATCCTCTCGTGTCATACCGCCGTCCACCAAGTCCGCGTTTTTCGTCGAGGTGCTCGCGGATCGACTCGGAAAGTTCATCATGGCGGCGCCGACGAGTAAACAGTTGTACGAGGGAGTGCCGCCAATACCGCATCGCGATGTATCCGCTTGAACTCGGCGATGGCCTTGTGGTCTAGGCACACCCCCTCCAAGCAACCACATCAACTCCACATTGCGGTGGCACTCCGCTTCCAGACGCCGTGACGAACGAATTTGATTCAGGTAGTCGTACAGATACAGATTCAACAGATGGCGTGGATCATAGTCTGGGCAACCCGTCTCTGCTGCTTCGGCTCGCTCGAAATGGAGCTCCACCATTCTGGAATGCCAACTATTGTTTCAACCGGGCATGGTGAAGAGCTGCGTTCATCACATCGTGAATTGCGCTGACGACGGCATCTGGATCTTGCAAGTGGATTTCGTGTCCGGCATCCTGAACTTCAGCGACTTTGCTATTTGTTGAAAGGGTCTGAAACGCCTTCTTTTCTTCGATCTTTTCCTTGCCTGCTCCCTGCATGCCGATCATCGTGATAAGCGGCTTTCCACCGAGCGGATGTCCAAACTGCTGGATTTCGTAAAGAAGCTGGAACTCCTCAGGAATGTAATCTTCTTTCTCACTTAGTGCGACCCGGGGCGGCAATATTTGCGCCATAGTTGCAGCTTTTGAATCTCCGGCGGCAGACGGTCATACGGCGGGTTAATTTTGTGGCTCTTGTATTTCATAGCCTGTTCGCGCTCCGCATCGCTGATTGGAATAGGAGGACTCGTTTTCATTGTCTGAATAGGCGGAATCGTTCGATGCGCAAGGGTTCGAACACGAACCAGTTTTCCAAAATAACCCAAGGTGTCATCCGGGCCGGGCGCATCTACCAGAACCATCCCCGCGGTTTCATCCGGATATCCTTCTGCGAAGGTTTCCGCGACCAAACCACCAAGCGAATGTCCTACGAGAATGTACGGCCCTTTTTCGCCGGAGAGCTTCAGTGCCAACTCCAACTCATGCGCTTCCTGCCTGAACGTCAATGGCTGGGGACCGGGATCGCTCCATGCGTAGCCGGCGCGATCGTACGAGCAGACCCGCGCAAAGGTTTGTACCTGTTGTTGGACCAAATCCCAGTCGAATGAAAAACCGCCGCCGCCCGGTGACAACACGACTGTCTGCTTACCGTTTCCTGTGCAATAAAGGTGAATGCGATAGTCGCCAAGGTCAACCATTTTGCCCAAGGGCGTCGGCTCTGATGACGGTGTCTGTGCCCTCAGGGTGGTGACCGCGAGTAGAATTACACCGAAGAAAACCGATTGGATCGTTTCCGAGAGTTCGTCATAGCGGCGGCGACGGGTAAACAGTTGTTTGAGGCGATTCATGGGAAACTCCTATTCGGATCGTAGCGCCCGCATGGGATCGATGGAAATTGCTCTGCGCGCTGGCAGCGCAGCTGCCATGAAGCTACTGAGGAACAAGATCAGGACAGCTGCTCCAAAGAGAGCGGGACTCGCTAGGTTCACTTGGAACAGGAATGCTTTTATCAAGTGAATCGCGAGGATAGCCAGACAGCCGCCCACCGCAGTGCCTATCATGAGCAGGGTGAATACCTGTTTCATGACCATGCTAAAAACGGCCAGGCGTTTAGCACCAAACGCTATGCGAACTCCAATTTCGGTGGTCCTCTTATCGACATACGAGGATGTCAATCCATATATGCCGATGCTGTTCAACAGCATTACAAGTGCTGCAAAAAAGCCCGATAGAACCGACAGCAACCGTTCTACAGAGATGGCGTCGTTGAATTGCACGGCGAATGCTACCGGCTCAGCTTCAGGGCTCGCGGGAGCTAGTTCGTGAAGTGCGCTCCGATAGGCCGATTCGCCCTCGGTCAGTGTATGGGCGTGGATGATGAAGGTCATGCTTTGCAGGCGCCGAGTATCAGCTCCAAATGGGAGGTATACCGTCGATGGCGCAGCCTGTCGCAGGCTGCCGTATTTGGCATCTTCAACGATCCCTACCACCCGACATTCTTTTGTGGTCGCTCCAGAGGTTGTAGTAACTACATGCTGGTAAAGGGGGTGCCCTATGGCAGACGCGTGCGGAAAGAGCTGGTTTGCCGCCGCGCGGTTAACGATACAGGTGTCCACGTCCGAGTCCTGACCCGCGAAGTCCCGGCCAGCGAGTATTTGTGTGCCGAGAGTCGCGAAATAGTGGGCTCCCACATCATTCACTGAATATTTTTCTCTTAGGTCTCCAGCGGAACTGAAATGTGCCTCCTGACTGAATGCGCCTGTATGACTCCAGCCGTTGAGCGGCGTATTCTCGGCCACGCTTGCATCAATCACTCCAGGCATCTGGTCGATACGCAAAATCATGTCTTGATAAAGGTGGACAAGACCGTGATCCTTTTGAGGGAGTCCCTCAAAATCTGCGGTGACAAGAACTACATTCTCCGTGCGAAAACCTGGATGGTTATTTTGCAGCTTCATTACGGAGGCGCCCAGCATGGTTGCTACGATAACCATCGCGAGACCAAGCGCAATCTGCGCAGGCATAAAAAGCCGCCGTATGAAAGTCCCTCTTCCCGCGAGGATGTTCTTGTTCGATTGCCTCAATGCCGGTTCGATGGAGGCTTGGCCAGCGAGCCACGCTGGCATGAAACCGAAGAGCAGTGCGCAGAAAATCGCACACCCTGCGGTAACGGCCAGTGTGAATGTATCGGGCCTAACAGATAAGGTCGTTTCTGCTTCACGGCTACTGATAAATTGCAGAAGATAGCGGTCCGTCATCGATGCGAATGCGACTGCCAGTACCGCACCGACGGCTGACACAGCAAGGGATTCCACCAGAAGCAGCCGCATCAGCCGCGTTCGGCTTGCTCCAAGCGCTCCACGAACCGCAAACTCGTGTTCACGCCGCACAATGCGTGTCAGAAACAATCCGGCAAGGTTGAAGCAACATGCGAGCAGCACGACTCCCACGAGCGTCTGGAGGAGAAAGAGAGGTTTGGAGTATTGGTTACGTAAATAGCTCCAGCCTGTCCGGCCTGGGAGGACCACAAATCTGGCTCGATTCTCCAAAAGAGTGTTTTGCATGGACGGGGCAGTCTCATTCATAACAACTTCAAAGAGATGGTCCATTTCTGCGAGAGCATTTGCTTGGCTAATGCCCGGTTTTAGGCGGGCCCAGGTCGTAAGCCAAAGACTGCCCGTATCTCGCAAAATTGACTCTTTGCCATGTACGAGGGGTTCAAATGCAAGTGGCATATAGAAATCAGGACTTGTGCCAACAATCATGCCGTCAAACCCCGCCGGAGCAATTCCGACGATTATGGCGCTCTGCTCGGACAGCGTGACTTGCTTTCCAATTACCGATGGGTCTCCATGGTAATGCTGCATCCAGAATCGGTGACTGATGACAATAGCCCATCCGTCGGCACCGCCGCCCGTCTGGTCGTCTGCTGGAATGAGAAGTCTGCCTTCCGTAGGTGCCATCTCCAGGACCTGAAACGCATTCCCGCTTACAAACGCGCCGGGATAGATGCGGGAGGTGCGGTTTTCGGTCAGTACGACACCGGTGGAACTCCATCCGAACATTCCTGAGAAGGACTTAGCTTGCCGTTGCAGGGACTGCATGAGGAGGAAGTTCAATGGCAATCCATTTGCGTTAGGATCGGGTGAGTCTCCACTGATAGCAATACGGACAAGATTTTCCGGGTTCGGGACCGGCAGACTCTTGAGGAGTAATGCGTGCATGAGGGTGAATATGCCCGTATTGGCTCCGATCCCCAGAGCAAGCACGAGAATGGCAGTCGTAGCAAATGCCGGAGACCTCGATAGGTCGCGCATTGCGTATCGCAGATCGGCCCAAAGGCTTTCGAGTATCGGCATCTGCCATACCTCGCGGCTCCGCTCCTCGATCAGCGTCACATTGCCAAACTCGCAGCGGGCAAATCGTTCGGCCTCGTCCCGCGTCATACCATGGTCCATCAGGTCGGCAATCTTCTCTTCGAGGTGCTCACGGATCATCTCAGAGAGTTCGTCATATCGGCGACGACGGGAAAACAGTTGTTTGAACCAATTCATGAGATTTCCTCTACTCGGCGCGCAATGCCTGTACAGGATCGATCAAAGTCGCCTTCCGAGCGGCGACAAAACCCGCCGCCATTGATACCAGGAAGAGTAGACCTGCTGCGGTTGCAATCGTGGCCGGGTCTTCAGGAGAGAGCCCAAACAGAAAGCCCATCGCCAGATGTGTGCTGAAGATGGAAAGGATAAGGCCAAACGCAGCGCCGGCACTGACGACCAGAAGCGTTTCTTTCAATATCAACCAAAGGATGGCTGGCCTTGTTGAGCCAAGGGCGAGGCGTACTCCAATTTCACTTGTTCTGCGCTGGACAGCATATGACATGACCCCATAGAGGCCCAGGCAGGCCAAGCCAAGCGCCAGCAAGCCAAACATGGTCGTCACCCGCGTAATCAGGCGTTCCTGTGTCAGATTGCGAGCTATCTGTTCTGATAAGGGAATAACTTCAACGATGGGTAGTCTGTAATCCACTTCGGCCACAGCCTGGCGCGCTTGCGCCTCTATCCATTGGGGATCAGCGGCAGTACGAATGTCGATGCTGTCTAAATTTCCGGGATGTTGTGCAATCGGGAAATAGATCAACGGTGGAGCGGATTCGTGGATGTTATTGACTCGCGCATCCGTGACCACGCCAATAATCTCGAAATGAGTGGGACCATTATCAGGATTGGTGAAAAGCCGTTTTCCGATGGGGTCCACGCTGCCGAGAAAGCGTTTTGCAAACGTTTGGTTGACTAGGGCCACTCCGGGGCTAGTTGCATTGTCTGTTGTTGTGAATAACCTTCCCTGGACCAGTTGGATGCCTACAGTATTGAAGTAGTCCAATGAAACCCTGTTGAAATGTATAGCGCCAATAGACTGATTACTGTTTTCTCCAGTTGCGTCGATAACCACGCCCGTGGCATCAGGACAGTCATCAGAGAGAGAGCATGTTGCGACGGCCGCATAGCGCACACCAGGAATTTCATCTGCCCGGTTAATCAACCTTTGGTAGAGCGGCAAGAATTCTTCCTTCTTGTAGCCCACCAGGGAGGTGTTGAGATGAACGCTAAGAATGTGATTCCGGTCAAATCCTGGATTCAATTTGCTGTAGTTGGAAAGTGTTCTCAAAAACATCCCTGCTCCGACAAGCAGCACTAAGGAGAGCGCAACCTGAGAAGCAACGAGACTCTTGCGTAACGACCAACGGCTTGCCCCCTCATGGCCAGAGATGTTGGCGGCACTTGCCTTCATAACGGAAGCGGGGTCAACATGCGTGCTCTGCAAAGCTGGCACCAGACCGAATAAAACGCCAGTGGCTATTGCGACAATTAAGCTGAATAGCAGGACTTTAGTGTCTGGCACGAGATTAAGCGGAATTGCCGTTTCTCCCGTAGATGCCCACTTGGGAAGTACGCTGGTACACCAGAAAGCCACAGCAATCCCTAAGATTGCGCCGCCTGTGGACAATAACAGGCATTCCGTTAGCATTTGCCGGACTAAGCGTGCCCGACTAGCTCCCATCGAAAGCTGTATCGCATGTGCACGCCCACGCGCGACGGATCTTGCCAAGAGCAAATTTGCGATATTGGCGCAGGCAATCAGCAACACCATTCCCGCCATTCCCATGAGCAAAAGCAGCGGCTGCTGAAATTCTCGTTTGAGTGTAGCGAAGCCTTGTTGCCCCGACTCAAGTGTCAGATGGCTTCGAGATATGGCCTGCTGACTCTGAAAATCATTCTGATTCTGCAACAGCAGTTTAAGAGTTTGCCGATACTGCTGATTCATCGAAGCTAAAGAGTGAGGAATGACAGAGGAATCCTTGACGCGAACAACCAATTGAAGCCATTCAATTTTCTCTTGTGGCACCCAGGGTTTTGAGGGCTCCGCCCCCTGGCTACTGTAGGCGCCGTGATACCGCACATCCGACTGCATCGTTAACGGCATCCAGAAATCAGGTTCAGTTCCAGGACGCGCGCCAAAGAATTCTCGTGCTGTCACTCCTACAATGGTGAGCGGCACATGATTTACATCCACCGTGTGTCCGATCACGTTGGGATCGCCGCCAAAGTGCTTTTGCCAATATGGATAGCTAATTACAGCTACCGGGCTGCCGCTCAGTTTGCTGTCATCCTCTGGTGTAAGCAATCGTCCTAAGACAGGATAAGTCTCGAAAACCTGGAAATAGTTGCCGGATACAAGCTGTCCAAGACCTCGCTCCTGTGGTCCGCCGCCTGTAGCAATGTAATAGGAATCGGCCCAACTCATTGCGGCGACGGGCGCAGAATCGGGGGATTGCTGGTGAAGTCGCCGGAAAAGCGGATATGAAAAGAGACTCTCATCTGCCGGGCTATCGTTCTGCCTTACTAGAAATAGTTGTTCAGAATCAGGAACCGGCAGTGACTTGAGTAATACCGCATTGAGCAATGTAAAAATGCCGGTGTTGGCTCCTATACCCAATGCCAGCGTCAACAAAGCAATGATCGTAAATCCTGGACTCTTGCCTAATCGACGTAACGCGTATCGCACGTCAGCCCACATTGATTCCAATGTCGGCGATTGCCATACTTCGCGGCTGCGCTCTTCAATCCGCGTCACATTGCCGAACTCGCGGCGGGCAGTTCGTTCCGCTTCCTCCCGCGTCATGCCGCGGTCCGTCAGGTCCGCGATCTTTTCATCGAGATGTTCGCGGATCGTCTCGGAAAGCTCGTCATAGCGGCGACGGCGAGTAAATAAATGCTTAAGCCAAGACATAAGTATCTCTCCTATTCACTGCGAAGGGTTTGCATGGGATCAATAGAAGCAGCACGTCGTATTGGAGTCACCGCTGCCAGAAGTCCGATTGTGGCAAGCAGTGCAATCAGTGCAGCAATGACGAAGCCATCGCGCTCAAGCTGGATCGTTACAATGCTGCCAACAACTCGACGGAGGGCAAGAGTCATAAGCAGTCCACTCCCGAGTCCTATGCCAAGCAACGCGGAAATACGCGCAAACATCATCCGTGTGATTCCGATGCGCGTTGCGCCAAGAGCCATTCGCACACCAATATCCCTCGTGTGGCTGATGACTTCCTGAGTCAACAAACCGTATATACCGACTGCGACAAGCAAGACTGCGATGCTGGCGAAGATTCCAAATACCCAACTCTCCATGCGGTTGCTGACTAGATCATTTTCACAGTTATTGTGGCTTTCCGAATCGAAGTCTGAACCAAGCCTGGGCATTGTGGTCGGTGATCTGAGGAAGTAGCGTTTCGATGGCCTGGTCGAGGGCTATG
>Ga0208193_1000428_pt1 | contig 23761 bp, 16 predicted proteins | sample June2015DPH_17_2_FD_184716 | JGI IMG/M metagenome (GOLD analysis project Ga0208193, IMG submission 184716) | Peatland microbial communities from SPRUCE experiment site at the Marcell Experimental Forest, Minnesota, USA - June2015DPH_17_10... | ecosystem: Environmental > Terrestrial > Soil >... | reverse complement strand
CACATCAAGCGCTGGAGGGCAATCGCCACCCGATACGCCAAATGCACGGGCTCCGTCCTCGCAGCCGTGCATATTCGATGCCTCATGATGTGGATTGCTATCTCGTGACGACACTGTCTAACCCCTTTTATGAAACACTAATAATCAGCAGCAAAAAAGGCCCGAATCCAATGGATTCGGGCCTTACTATTTCAGCCTGTGCGGTTGCACAGTTCCGGAATGAAGATCGCAACCTGCTGAAAAAGAATTACTTCGAAATCAATCCTGCACAGGATAACTCACGCAGTCGTCCGAAAATGAACAGTCAGTTAAGCGTTGATGGCTTCACCTTCCACGGCCGCCTGCAGCATGCGGATGACGATAAGGGCGATGGGTGAGAACCAGCCGGCGGTTCGGAAACTGTGTACACACTTCCCGCCGTCTCTGAGTCGCCGGTAGCAACGGTTGATGGTTCCTGGACGGTAGCCTTTCAGCCTGATCGTGGAGCGCCGCCTTCGATCACGCTGAATACTTTGGCTTCATGGACAGACAATTCCAACACGGGTGTGAAGTATTTCTCCGGAGCCGGAACGTACACCAAGACGATCCAGGCAGACGCGAGTTGGTTTGCGAAAGGCGAGAATCTGTATCTCGATCTTGGAGACGTGAAGAATCTTGCCAAAGTGAAAATCAATGGCAAGGATCTTGGCGTGGTATGGCATGCGCCATACCGGGTGAACGTGACAAGCGCGCTCAAGCCGGGCGCCAACCAGGTTGAAATCAAGGTAGTGAATGCCTGGGTAAACCGGATCATCGGCGACCTGCAGCCGGGCGCGGCAAAATACACGTTTACCGTCGTCGAAAGCTACAAGGCAGACTCACCACTGATGCCTTCGGGACTTCTGGGACCGGTTACAGTGATCCGGTCAGACAAGCAGTAGACGCGATCTTTAAGGATGGAAGGACTCTCAAGAGCGGAGTCCTTCCATTGGGCGATGGCATGCTATTTGCGTGCCTCTATCCTCTTAGTTTTCAGTAAGCGTAAAGGTTGTGCTTTGTGTAACCGCTCCGGATGTGGCCGTGATAGTTACGGTGGAGACGGAGGATTTCGGTGTGCCGCTGCCGCCGCCGCATCCATTGATAACCACTGCTCCTATCGCGCTGAGAAGCAGAACGCATAACAGGCGCATCCCACGACGCCTTGCTTTGCCAATGAAGCAGAACGCCAACGCCAGAACTGCGGGCAGTAGAGGCGCTCCACGTCTGACTGCTGCAGCGGAGGCTGTCTCAGCCACGGTAAGCGTGGATGTAGCTGCAGTTCCCGAAGGCGTTACTGAACTTGGCGAGAAGCTGCACGTTGCATTAGAGGGTAGACCGGAACAAGCAAAGGAGACCGCGGCAGCAAATCCATTCTGGGGCGTGATGGTAATCGCATCCGTAGCCGAACTACCTGCACTGATGGTGAGTGAAGGCGATGCCAGTGCGACTGTGAAACCTGGGGCTGGCAGGTTGATGGTGTAGGCTGCAGTCGCCACGCTGCTGTTGGTGTAACCGGGAGCCGAGGCAATCGCTTCAATGGTCTCATTGCCGTTGACGGTGATGGAAGACATACATTGAGGTGACGATGTTGTTGGGGTCGTACCGTCCGTGGTGCAGTATATGGTTGCACCCGTTGTTGTATCGCTGATGGTAACGTTTTGCGCTGATGTGTACGTGCCGGCTGCGGGCGAGAAGGCCGGTGTTGCTACCGTGCCCAGCGATGTAATGGTAAGCGTGCCATTGGCATACGTGAAGGAATAGTTGGCCGCGGAGAGCGATCCCAGCGAGGGTATGATCGGATAGGTTCCCACGGGGGATCCCTGAGCTGCGTTCACCAGTTCTTGCGGATCACCGGTTATCGCTGATGCAGTTGTATCGCCATTGACAAACCCTGTTGCGGTGAAGCCCAAGAGAAACGGAATGGGCTGGCCGTACGGCACGCTGACGTTGTTTGCTGTTATGGTGAGCACGACCTTTGTCGCGGTGAGTGAAAACACCGCTGAGCCCGATACACCCGTCGTGGTTGCGGAGGCCGTCAAACTGCCCGAAGCGACCGCCGTCGCCGTAACGGAGGCTTCGCCATTCGATCCAGTCGTCGCAGTCGAGCTCGAAAACTTGAGCCCTGTGCCTGTGAATGTAACCGTCGCACCGGAGACTGGATTGCCATTTGCGTCTTTGACAATGACAATGAGTGGATTTGTGAACGACGAGCCGTAGGGTGTGGTCTGACCAGAACCCGACACAACAGCGATTGATGCAGGGGTAGAAGACCCTGAAGACGAGGACATACTAAATTTCGAGATAAAGAGGTTTGAATTTCCTCCGGTGGCTCCGTTATTCGTTGCCTGAAATACGCCACTCGTAATGGGGAAATTGGAGGAATACGTGATGCCAACCAGATAAGCATTGCCTGAGGTGTCGAGCGCTATTCCGAAAGCTCCGTCTCCACCCACCCGCAGGTCTGGACCTGAACTGCCACCGCTTCCGCCAAGATATGTGGAATACGTCAGCGACGTTCCATCGGAACTGATCTCGCTCAGGAATGCATTCGCCTGAGAATTTTTTGCTGCGGCATTTGTGCTCTGATATGCATTTGCAGTGACAGGAAAATTTGTCGAGCTGGCATAGCCTGCGACATATGCATTTCCGGAATTGTCCAATGCAATCGCCAGCGCACGATCTCCATCTACGGAGTTCCCTGTGCCTCCCAGAAATGTTGAATATACTAGCGCCGAACCTGAGGGATTCAGCTTTGTGATGAATGCATTCGGAACATTTCCAGCAGCGCCGTTGTTTTGTACCTGGACCGATCCCTTAGTCACCGGGAAATCGGCTGAGCCGGTTGCGCCCGCTATGTAAGCATTGCCCTGGCTGTCAATTGCCATTCCATTGGGAGCATCGCCAACTTTTTGACCACTGCCGCCCAGGTATGTCGAATAGATAAGCGCAGAGCCGGTTGGATTCAATTCAGTGACGAATCCCGTGCACACTCCATTGACGGCTGCCTTGTTTTCTGTCTGGAATGCGCCGGAGGTGACGGGAAAATCCGTGGACAAGGTATAGCCAGTGACAAAGACATTGCCGCTGGAGTCCAGCGCGAGACCAGTCGATAAATCGCCCGGCACTCCCGCACCAAAATTCTGGTATGGCGCGTTTGGAACCGAGGCTATGCCGCTGCCACCCAGATAGGTTGAATAGATCAGCGATGTGCCAGTGGCATTTACCTCAGCCACCCATGCGTTGTACCCCACATTGGATGCGGCATTATTGGTCTTCTGATAGGCATTTGCTGTTACCGGAAAATTGGTGGAGCTTGTGAAACCAGAGATATATGCATCGCCGGATGAATTGACGGCAATAGCATTGCCAAAATCTCCGTAGTCGTTGTTCGATTCCTGCTGAGCGCTGCCTCCGATCAGCGTGGAATAGAGCAGCGTGTTGCCAGCCGGATTGAGTTTTGCAACCCAGGCATTAAAGCCGTAAGGAAAAGCTCCGTTGGTTGATTGAAAAGCTCCGCTTGTAGTTGGAAAATTCTGCGACCAGGTGGACCCCACTAAATATGCATCGCCGGAACTGTCTACATAGATTGCGTTGACGTTGTCTCCGCCGCCGCCGTTGACAAAATCGCCTGTGTAACTGCTGGAGCCATTTCCGCCAATGTAGGTGGAGTACACGAGCGCAGTGGCTGTGGCGTTGAGTTTGGCAACAATACCTGACGAAGTCTGGAAAAAGCCGTCCGTCAGACCAGGGTCATTGGGATTGTAAGAACCGGACGTGACCGGGAAATTTTCTGACCAGGTATCTCCCACGACGTACGCGTCGCCGGAAGAATCAACTGTGATGCCATAGCCATTGTCAGCAAAGGAGCCATCGCCGCCCTGGCCGCTGCCACCAAGGTATGTGGAGTAAGCCAACGTCGGATCGATGATCAGCGGCTGAGAGCGGTCATACGCACCCAAGGCAAAGCCAATGGAGTTTCGAGCTTCAAGAACGAATCTTCCTTCAACCGGCTGCCGCAAGCCATTTTTGTTTTGATAAACAACAGGCTTGTGGAAGGCAATCTCGCCGTTCTTTGCGATTACTTCGAGGTCTCCGTTTTTATTGAGCCTGAGCTGTTTGGCTCCGCTGAAACGCAGCTTGATTGAATTCGGCTTAGCGTTTGGAGCGACGACAAAGTCATATTCCAACTGCTGCTGGTTGCCATAGTAAACAAGATCCACGCCCGGATATACGCCGGTATATCTCACCTTGCCATAAGTAGGCACATTGGTGTGCCATTTCTGCGGATCGTTGCCGATGAAGTAATTTGCGGCGCCAGGAAGTTTGTCTTCTCCATCGACACGCGGGCCTTTGGTAGCGCCTTCCAACTGCATCCGCACTACATCGGTCTTGAATTTTTTAGCATCTGATTTGACGGCTTTGCCATGCAGAAGATCGCTTGCTGTTTGTGTATCCTGCTTATCCGGCTTGCGCAGCGCCAGGACGGCTTCTTTGTCTGTCAAAAACAGCGAGTAACCGTTGCCGCGCGAGAGAAATCGCACCTGCGCGTTGGTTTGTCCCTGATTTGCTTCGAAACTAAGCGGCAGCTTGCCATAGTTTGCCGACACCGAAGCGCGGTTCGCCTTTACTTTGGAAGGCGGCGCAATTTCTGCGGTGGATTGGCCCCACACCGCTACAGTTCCCATGACGGCGAGCAGTAATGTTACCTGGAATTGCCGCAGAAATTTTCTTGCGACAAGCGAGAGCGAGAGAGGTGCCTTGCCGTGAATCGGCTGATAATACGCAGAGACAGAATCAGAGATGACAACGCGCACGATGCCTCCTGGGCTCGACCAGCATGGGGGATGGAAGCTACCGCTCCGGGGAGAAGGAAGGTAGAATTGGCTGCTGTAGAGTTATGCGGGAAAAACCTCGCGCTCTGCCACAGCGATACAAAGAATTCTTACGCGAGGACTGGAATCAGTCAGCGCAAAATAGACGAGCTTACCCGATAGAGGAAGAAAATGGCGGCCCAGACTTCTTTAACCGAGCAGTTGCAACGCTATTTTGAAGGCGATATTGAAGTGGCCGAGTCTGTCTTGCAGACCGTCCTGCCCCAGTTACACGATATTGCCGAGCGAGAACTGAGGCGCGAAAGGCATTGGTCGCATCTATCCCCTACCGAACTCATTCACGAAGTGTGGATGAAGAACATGAGCAAAGGCGGGTGGGAGATCACCAGCCGGCAGCATTTTTATGCCCTGGCTTCGCTCGCCATGCGCCACATCCTTGTGGATTTTGCACGGGCTCGACTCGCGCAGCGGCGGGGAAACGGCATCTCGCCGGAGCCTTTCGACAAGGCCGCATTCAACCAGTATGCGGAGAACACGGATCTTGAGAGCATTGTCCGCATCGGACAGCTCATGGACCGGCTTACGGCAGTTGATCCTCAGGCTGCCCGCGTGGTCGATATGCATTACTTCGTCGGCTTCACCTTCGATGAGATTGCCTATCACACAGGCATGACCTTTCGCCAGGTTCGTCACCGCTGGGAGAAAGGCCGAGACTGGCTGAAGCGGCAGATGTAGCGCGGGCTGAACTAATCCGATTCGAGATCGCCGGCAATGCGATCGGCGAATTCCCCGACGTTTGCCGGCCTCCGTACAGGATCGAATTCAAACGCAGAGCTGAATAGTTGAGTCGACTCGGCCGATAGCCTGACGGGCAGAGACGGAATCAGCTCCCGCATCCGCTCGGGCAGATCCATCGATGCGTCCGGCAATAGCGCAGCTAATCGCGTGCCGGTGATCATCTCAATGAGCACCTTGGCAAGGCTGTAAATGTCCGTAGCCGGATGAGCAAAACCAATCGCCTGTTCGGGAGCCATGTAGCCGATGGTTCCGGCTGCGCGAGAAAGCCCGTGAACCGTCTTGTCCGGGTCTTTGACAATGGCGATGGAAAAATCGATGAGCACCAGGTCCTGCCCGTTCGCAGCGCCATCGCGCAACATCAGGTTCTCCGGCTTCACGTCGCGATGGTAGATGCCGCAGCGGTGAACAGCATCAAGCGCGCTGCCCGCCTGGCGCAGGTAACGGGCAATCTGCCGAGGCGGAATCGGCCCCTGATCAATCACTGCCCGCAGCGTGGTGCCCTCGATGAATTCCATGACCAGATAAAACGAGCCATTCGGCGCCACTCCACTGCCGTAGATGCGTACCACATTCGGATGGTTCAACTGTTCCAGCGCGCGCACCTCATGGCGAAAGCGATGCCCGATCCATTCCCGATCCACCGCGTCATGGTAAAAGACCTTGATGGCGCAGCGGAGGTTTCCCTGGCTTTCATCGTGCCCATCGGCAACCAGGGCAAATCCTCCGCGTGCCAGGATTGGACCCACGCGAAACCTGTCGTCAAGCAGCTTGCCCTCCAGCGATTGAAATTCCGGCGAAAGTGCGGCCAGCCGCCACGGCGTCAGATCCGGCAATCCGCGGCGCAATTTCGCCCTGCGTCTTCGCCTCCATTGAAAGCCGGCGAAGCCGGCGCCAATGCCCGCAATGGCATACGAACCGAGGGCCGGCCACGCAAGCGCAGCCGGAACCATCACCGTAACTGCCTGCTCGACCGGCCGGGACCATGGACCGTCGCCGACCTGGCCCTGCAATTGCAGCGTATGGCTGCCCCAGCTCAGCTTGCCCAGCGGCAAATCAAAACTGCTCGCTGCCATCCACGCGCCATCTCCCGGCAAAAGCCGGTATTGCATATGCAGCGATTGACGCCGATCGAACTGAAGAGATCCAAGATGCGCCGTTACAGTCGAGCCGCTTGGAAATTTTGTATCAGTTTCGTCGATGAGCAGAGGATGATCGCTGGAGGAAAATCCTGTAATCGAGACAGAAGGAGTGAAGGCCGGATGCACAAGATCGCCGGGAACGAAAAAGTGGATGACGTCATAGTCTGCTCCAAACCATATAGAGCCGTCGCTATCTTCTAAGAAGGAGTCTTTATTACTGTTGACGGCATGCAGACCATCGGTCGCGCCTAAATGAATCCATTTCCCCTGGCGCGCCTGTTGGGGATCGGCAACATAGAGGCCTTCGGCATTGCCTCGCCAGACCCAGCCTCGTTTGTCAACCGCAATCATATTATCGATGCCGCCAGTCTCGCCGGCTGTAGGCGCCACTCGTGCAATGGGTGCTTTGCCTGCGGACTGCTCAACATAATAGATAGCGGCCCTTCCCCTATCCGAGTACCAGATACTACCATTGGGTGCAATCGCCAACGATATACACCCAGCATCCGCGCTCGCATTCTCAGTCGGCACCTGTTGCCATGTCGAGTTCGCCCTGCGCATCAGCCCGTATGCGCCACATGCCCACAGGACTCCATTTGCATCTTCATTTATACCGAAGGTACCCGGCACTATTTTGACTGCATTATCGGGCTCAAAAGCCGGTTTTCCATTACCTGTATCGATTCGATAGAGAACATCACCCACGGCCCAGATATTGTTATCGCTGAGACGAATCAGTCCTTTCAGATCAGCGATCTGAGAACGTCCCAGCTCATGCCAACCAGGCGTCATCCGGTAGATTGTGTCTCCCTGCACTACGAGCATATTGCCGTCGTTCTCAGGCATCATGCTTCCCGCCGGCGATTGTAAAGAGCGCCAGGTCTTTCTATCCGCATCCAGGGTTCTCGTAGTTTCGTCGTCCTGGACATACGTGTGCTGCCGGTTCCGGGCTATCGACCAGGTGTTTCCCTGCAGCCCTTCCGGCGTGCTCCAGTATTCCACGTTGAGTCGCCTCGGCAGGTACGTGAGGCCTTTCCCGTCACTCGCTATCAATCCACCATCTCGCAGCGGTACGACGACACCACAGGCGTAGAAATTGGTTACCTCCATCTTTTCCGGTCTTCCGATGGCAATTTTGGAAAAGCCGGGTATTAAAACCGCTCCATCGTTAAGCTCATAGAGTTGGGGATAGCCCATACTTACATACGCGGAATCCAGCTTGATCGGCTTTGCCTCCCCTCGACATTGATAGGCGGCCTCTGTGGAGTTGCGGAACCAGATGCAATTCCGCCTGTCGCGCAGCACGATCGATGAACCGCCAGAATAGGAATCTCCCAATCCCAACGCATGTTCATGTACGGCAAGCTTCTGCCCTGGCTTCCATCGGACAACATCCTCAGCCGAAAGCTCACAGAAGCCGCCAAGGCAGCCGTAGAGAAGATTGCCTGCCGCATCCAGGCGAAACTGAACGTCTCCCACGTTGGTCAGCAGACTGTCGATTTTCCAGCCAGCAGATGTTTTGGTAACGCGGATAATATCGGCCTTGCCCGAACTCTGTCCCTGTGTCTGCATCGTAAGCAGGAACACATCCGGCGCAACGCGTGTGATGCCTGCGAGCGCCGACCCGGCGAAGACTTTTGCAAGCTTACCTTGGTAAATGCGGAGAAGTCCCTGGTTGGATGAGAGCCAGATTCCACCCTCTGCATCCTCTGCCATTCCGCGTACACCCGCGCCGTTCTGTGCTCCCTGCGGGGAAAGGAACCGCGAACCATCGAAGACATAAATGCCTTCATACCCTGTCTCGCAGCCTGCCAACCAGAGTCTTCCCCGGCTATCTTCAAACGGGAACAGGCAAGCCACCTTTGGAGAATTTGCCCCACTGATCGATACAAAAGGGCGCTGCTGCGCCCTCAAGATGTACGCCGGCAACAGGGCTAAAACAGCGCTGAAAAGCCACAATAGGAATCGTTTTGTTCTCGTCGCCATGCGTGTGAGCAGCCGGGCTGCTTATTTTTTCGTAGTCTCGTGGCACCTTACCAGGATTTATACGCATAACAATACAACAACCTCATCTTGCCGTCCGTACCCCGAAGGCGGCAGTTCGACTGACTATGCTCATCGGCTACGGAAGAATTGCGCGCGCTGGCTGCACTCGTCGCTGGGCTATAAACCGCCCCCGCCGGAAGCGTGGCGGATCGAAGCATCTCAGGGAGTGGAAATCTTCCGTCGGACGGATCACCCAACGCCGCCTGTCTCTCTCCTGCATAAGCCACCAACCCACCTCTTCCTCGCTGCACCGAAGTCAATGCAAAGAAAGCGCTTTACCTTAAAGCTCTCAATTCGCATACCAATATACCATTTTTAGTATATTAGATACTATTTTCTGTATTTCCGTGCGGACTTTTCCTACATCCAACGAGACAATCCGGGCGTTCAAACGTCCTTAACTTGTGTAATCTCATGAAATTGGGGTCTACTGTAAGGTTCCACCCGCCATTCGGCTGCGTGGCATTCTACGTGCTTCACTCTTAGTCGCACCTTTGTAAGCTCAGGCAACCTCACCATGGAGACGAATATTTCCAATCGTTTGCAGGCCATGCTGCTGGCCGTCTTCACGGCCGGGCTGGTCTTGCTGGCGGTCTGGAACTTCCGTCAGGAAAGTGTCTGGACGCAGCCCGACGACGGCGTCTGGTGGGGTGAGGCGCCAGGCGGTTCCGGCCTCATAGCCCAGCGCGTGCTTCCCGACAGTCCCGGCGCGCGCGCCGGACTCAAGCAGAACGATCTACTGACCGCCATCAGCACTGCTCCCGTAGCAAACATCGAAGAGTTCGAGCAGTTCTCCTCGAATCCAACTGCCCGGAGGAACGCATCGTCCACGCCAGTCGTTCGACTGAGCGACATCGAGGGCGCTTTCTACCGGGTTGGTCCCTTCGGAAGCCTGCACTACTTCATCACCAGGGATGGCTACCGGCTCGAAACGCCGCTGCTCGTCATCCCCGAGCCGGCCGACCGCAGCCTTTCGCAGGCCGAGCGCGTCATCGGGCTCATTTATCTCGCCATCGGGCTTTACGTCCTCTTTCGCCGCTGGACCGCGCCGCGGGCCATGCACTTCTATCTCTTCTGCCTGGTTTCTTTCGCGCTCTATGCGCTCAAGTACACCGGCAAGTTCGACATCCTGGACTGGAGCGTCTACTGGGGTAATCATGTCGCGGAAGCACTTCAGCCCGCGCTCTTCCTTCACTTCGCGCTCAGCTTTGCCGCCTCAAACAGTCCGGACGAGCGCCTCAGCCATTCCGGCCGCCGCTGGATTCTCCCGCTCATCTACGCTCCCGGCGCAGCCGTATTAGGCCTGTGGATCTGGGCCATCGCCCGCTGGCAGGCCACCGGTCTGCTCGCGCATCGCCTTGACCAGGTCAGCACCGCATACCTCGGCCTCTTTTATCTCCTGGCAGCCGCACAGTTCATCTGGAGCTACCGCAAGGCCAACACTCCGCTCCTCCGCCAGCAGCTCAAATGGCTCACCCGCGGCACTCTCCTCGCTGTGCTGCCCTTCACGCTGCTCTACGCGGTTCCCTTCCTGCTCGATCTTAGAATGCCGGCCCTTGTCACGCGTCTCGCCGGCCTCTCGCTCGTCTTTCTTCCGCTCACTTTCAGTTGGGCCATCGTCCGTTACCGCCTCATGGATACGGACCTCATCTTCAAGCGCGGCGTCGCCTACACGCTGGCCACCGGCGTCAGCCTCGGCGCATACTTCGGCGTCATCGCCCTCGTCGCCGGCCTCGCGCACAATCAGCTTCCCGCCGCCGTCCGCGGCTACGGTGAAGGCATTGCCATCGTCCTCGTCCTCGCCTGCTTTGAGCCGCTCAAGCGCCGCATTCAGGGATGGATCGATCGCATCTTCGACCAGAACCGCTACGACTACCGCAAGGCCCTCATAGAATTCGGCCGCGGCTTGAGTTCGGAAACCGACCTCGACGCACTGCTGCACTCCATCGTCGAGCAGCTTCCGCGCACCCTTCTCGTCTCCCGCGTCGCCATCTTCCTCCACTGCGGCCCGAATTCAAATCAAGGCAGCAGTCAGCGACAGCTCTGCCTCGCCGCCAGTCACGGCCTTCCCAAGGAAGCAAGCATAGCCCGCGAGCCAGGACGCCTCGCTCTCGGCTTCCTCAACTTCGACCGCAGCCAGCACACCCACATCTTTCTCGAAAACGCGCAGCACGCTCTCCATCTGCCAGAGGACGAGCGCCGCGCCGCAGCACTCCTCGACCTCAACTACTATCTGCCTTGCCGCGTTCAAGACGGCACGGGATCGCAAACCGGCTCCACCACGCGCTCCATCGCCGTCATCGGCCTCGGACGCACCCTCGATGGCGACTTCCTCTCATCGGAAGACGTGGAGCTCCTCGAATCCCTCGCCAGCTACATCGGCATCGCACTCCAGAACGCCAGCCTCTACACGCGCCTCGAAGCCAAGATCGTCGAATTCGAGCGCCTCAAGGAATTCAACGAAAACATCGTCGAATCCATCAACGTCGGCATCCTTGCCATCGATCTCGATGACCGCATCGAAAGCTGGAACGCGCAGATGGAGGCCATGTACGCGCTCAGCCGCGCCGAAGCTCTTGGCCGTCCAATTCACGAGGTCTTCCCCTCCGAATTCATTGAGGCCCTTCGCTCCTTCCGCAATGAGAGCGGCGTCCATCATCTCTATAAATTCCGACTGACCACGCGTGCCCAGTCTTTCGATCAACAGGACCAGCTCACCGTCAACATCGCCATCGCGCCGCTCATGTCCCGCAACTTCGTCGCCGTCGGCCGCATCATCCTCGTCGATGACATCACCGAGCGCATCTCGCTTGAAACGCAGCTCACGCAGGCTGACAAGCTCAGCTCCATCGGCCTTCTAGCCGCAGGCGTCGCGCATGAAATCAACACCCCGCTCGCCGTCATCTCCAGCTACGCGCAGATGCTCGCCAAGCAGCTCAAAGGCGATGAGCGCCTCAGCCCGGTGCTTGAGAAAATCACGCAGCAGAGCTTCCGCGCCGCCGAAATCGCCAACGGTCTCCTCAACTTCTCCCGCACCTCCACCACGGAGATGCGCGCCACCAATCTCAACGCCGTCATCCGCGATACGCTCTCGCTTCTTGAGCATCAATTCAAGACCGCGCAGATCGATGTCGATCTTGAGCTCGCCAGTGAACTCCCTGAAATCCAGGGCAATGCCGGCAAGCTGCAGCAGGTCTTCCTGAACCTGCTCCTCAACGCGCGTGACGCCATGCCCGGCGGCGGACGCCTGCGCGTAGCCACGTTCGTCAACGGCCACGTGGAAGCGGTCGTTTCCGATTCCGGCTCAGGCATCTCGCCCGATCATCTCAAGCGCATCTACGATCCTTTCTTCACCACCAAAACCATACCCAGAGCCGACGGCAAGCGCGGCACCGGCCTTGGCCTCAGCGTCTCCTACGGCATCATCCAGGAGCACGCCGGAAAGATTCACGTCGAGAGCGCTGTGGGCTCCGGCACAACCTTTCATCTTGAGTTCCCCTTATTAAGGAAATCCGTCCATGCCTGAGGTCGACCTAGCGTTCAATACATCCACAACAGTGCCTGCTGGCACATCTACGGCCCGCATTCTTGTCATCGACGATGAAGCCGCCATCCGCGATTCGCTCGAAGTGCTCCTCACCCTTGAGGGCTACAACGTCAAGATGGCCTCCGACGGCGACCAGGGACTGCGCATTCTTGAGCTCGACAACTTCGACCTCATCCTCCTCGACCTCGCGCTTCCCGGCCGCACGGGTCTTGAGCTGCTTCCGTTCATCAAGGAGCGCCAGCCGGAAACGCCCGTCATCATGATCACCGCCTACGGCACCGTGGACAACGTCGTTGAAGCCATCCGCGCCGGCGCGGAAAACTTTGTCCAGAAGCCCTGGGATAACGAGAAGCTACTCGCCGATATTCGCTCTGCCGTCGCGCGCCGCCGCGCCGAGGAAGAAAATCTCCAGCTCAAGCGCACCCTCAAGCAGCGCTACAACTTCAGCAACATCGTCGGCAAAAGCGACGCCATGTTGCGCATCTTCGATCTGGTCTCCCAGATCGCGCCCTCGCGCTCCACTGTGCTCATTCAGGGCGAGAGCGGCACCGGCAAGGAGCTCATCGCCAAGGCCATTCACGCCAACTCGCCGCGCCGCGACAAGCCCTTCGTGCCCATTAACACCGGCGCCATGCCCTCGGAGCTGCTTGAATCCACGCTCTTCGGCCACGTCAAGGGCGCATTTACCTCTGCCGTCGCTTCCAAAAAAGGCCTCTTTGAAGTCGCCAACGGCGGCACGCTCTTCCTCGACGAAATCGCCACCATGGGCTTCGACACGCAGGCCAAAATCCTTCGTGCCCTGCAGGACAAGCGCTTCATGCACCTCGGCGGCATCCAGGAAATTCAGGTGGACGTGCGCATCATTACCGCCACCAACGTCGATCTGCGCCAGGCCGTGCGCGAAGGCAAATTCCGGGAAGACCTTTACTACCGCCTCAACGTCATCACCGTGGATCTGCCGCCGTTGCGTGCCCGTCGCGAAGACATTCCTCCGCTCGTGCATCACTTCCTCAATCTCTATTCGAATGAAAACGGCTTTCCCTTACGCCGGCTTTCGCCTGACGCCATGCGTGCACTCGTCGATTACGAGTGGCCCGGCAATGTCCGCGAGCTTGAGAACGCAATCGAACGCGGCGTCGTTCTCTCCTCGAACCAGCTCATCGGTTCGGAACTGCTTCCCGGTCACATCTCCGGCCGCAGCTTCCAGGATGCGCTCCTGGAGCACAACCCCAACGCCTCGCTCTTCGACATCCTTGAAGACATCGAGCGCCGCATCATCGTTGAAAAGTTGGAGCGCTGCAACTGGAATCAAACCGATGCCGCCGAGCAGTTCCGCATCCCGCTCTCCACGCTCAATCAAAAGATCAAGCGCCTCAACATCGAAATCCGCAAACGTATCCGCGAGTAGACGCGTGACCCGGCCACCACAAAAACCCGATCAGATCTAACTCGCCTGCTCCAACTCCTCTTCTTCGCTCCACTCCGCAGCCGCGCTCGGCGAGTTTGATAGCTTCGGCGCAGCCTTCCACCAGCGTTTCAGAAACGCCCTCAGCTCGCTCGGAGGCCGCAGCCAGACCTCGGCTGCTGTCTCCCGCTTCGCCGGCTTCACCAGCACACTCAGATGCGGCCCGTCCATCTCATTCACCGCACGAAACGCCGACTCATCTGTGTAATCGTCGCCCAGGTACGTAATCGGTGTACCCGCCGGCATCTCCGCCGCAAGCGCGCGCACCGCATCGCCCTTGTTTCGTCCCGCTCGCAGTTCCAGCCCCGATTCAAACTCCAGCAGATTCAGTCCCGGTCGCGCCGCCAGCGGCTCAAACATCTCCCGCGTGCGCTGCTCAATAAACTTCGCCGTGCGCGCTGAAGCCCCGCGCCAGTGCATCACCGCCGCATTGGGCTTGTCTTCAAACTCGCCGCCCAGATTGTGGTGCCGCAGATACTCGCGCACCTGATCCAGCGTCCGCTGTGTCTCCGGCGCGGGCTCATCGATCTCGCGCCTTCCGTCCGGATGCAGCCGCTCTGCTCCATGCAGACCCCAGACTTCCACTGGTTGCTCCATCACTGGCGGATAGCCCCGCAGCAGCAGTGAAATCTCGCACGCGGGGCGCCCCGTGATCACCACAATCCGCGTCTGTCTTTCAGCCTGGATGCGACCCAGAACCTCACGCACGCCCTTGAAAGGCTTTGCCTTGGAGCGGTCCACGCGAAAGGGCGCAAGCGTTCCGTCATAATCCAGAAGAAGCAGGGGAACGTGATTGCCCGCAAAGCCCGCAAAGAACTGATCCAGTCTCGATAACGTTTCGTTCGTCATAAAATTCCTCTACGCATTCCCCTGTCTATGCGCTTTTGCGGCGCGGCGCATCGTGTACGCGCACAACAATGGGCTCATGCCTCGCCCCGCTGCCCGGCTCTGCATTTTCAATATGCAGCTCGCGCAGGTCTCCCAGCACAGACGCAGCCCAGCGATAGACGTTGTGCTCCATCACATGGCGCCGCATGCGGGTCATGCGCTGCCGGCGCTCGATATATTCCATCTCCAGGCCGCGATGCATCGCCTCGGCTACGCCGTCAATGTCATACGGATTCACAATCAACGCATCGCGCAACTCCACTGCCGCGCCAGTAAACTTGCTCAGCACCAGCACACCGTCCTCATCTACGCGCGCCGCAATGTATTCCTTCGCCACCAGGTTCATGCCGTCATGCAGTGACGTCACAAGGCACAAGTCCGCCACGCGATACCACTGCGACACCTCTTCATGGCTGCACTGCCGCGCTATGAGCACCACCGGCTTCCAGTTCTGCGTGCCAAAGCGCGAATTGATCTCCGCCACCCGCGATTCCACCTGGTGGGTCAGCTCGATATAGCTCGGAATCCGCGTGCGGCTCGGCGCGGCAATCTGCACCATCGTCACGCGCTCTCTGTGCCATGGATGCTCCTCCAGCAGCCGCTCAAAAGCCATCAGCCGCTCGACAATGCCCTTGGTGTAATCCATGCGGTCTACGCCAAGAATCACGCGCTCCGTCTGCGTGCCTAAAGGCCGCAACAGTTCATCAAGAGATGGACCTGCTGTAGCCCGGTCGCTGTTCGAACCATCAAACGCCACACTGATCGGATACGCGCGCACCGTTGTCACGTGGCCTCCGCGCCGTGCCGTCATGTGTTCGCGATCCGTGCGCGACTCCAGCACCCGGTCCACCGTATCCAGAAAATTGTTGCAATGCAGCGGAATATGAAACCCGATCAGATCCGCGCCCAGCAACCCGTCGATCAGATCCGCCTGCCACGGGCAAATACCAAACGCCTCCGGATTCGGCCACGGAATATGCCAGAAGATCGCTACACGCGCATCCGGCCGTGCATTCTTGATCATGCGTGGCAACAGCGCAAAGTGATAATCCTGCACAAAGACGAACGGCGCCTCGCTGCCTTCCATCTCACGCAACAATGCATCGGCAAACTTGCGATTTACCTCCTGATATGCCTCCCAGTCCGCCGCGCGAAAGATGGGCCGCGTATGCGCAATATGGCAGAGCGGCCAGAGTCCCTCATTCGCAAAGCCATCGTAATAATGAGACTCTTCCTCCGGCGTCAGCCATACGCGGCGCAGCGTATAGCGCGGGTCGTCCGGCGGAACGCGCAGCCGGTCAAACTCATCCACCGTCGCGCGATCCTCGCTGCCGCTGCCCGATGCCACCCACACACCATTGCAGGCGCGAAGAACCGGCTCAATCGCCGTCACCAGTCCGCTTGGCGGAACCACGCACACAGTCTCCTTGCCCTGGCGAACATGCATATACGGCTCGCGATTGGAGACCGCAAAAATGCGGCCCACATCTTTTCCAATGCCGCCGCGCTGCTGCATATGCGCCGTCAGCCGCTCAGCAGTCCACAGGCTCTCGCCAGCATCGCGCAGCCGTGCCTCTGTGGCCGCGGCGGCGCGCGCCTCAATCAGGCTTTCCGTAATCGTCTCCATCTCGCGCGCCAAAGGCGTGAATAAGCTCAGCTCTTTCCCATGAGCGTGCTCATCGGCTCCCGCGTGTCCAAGACGCAAGCGACGAAGCCGCTCCGCCAACTGCTTTGCCGGGCGCATCAGGAACCAGCTCACCATCAGCGCCGTAATGCCCACAATCAGAACCACAGACACTGCAATCCGCCAGAAGGTATGGCGCCACACCATGGCGGTTTCCGCGCGAATCGCATTCGCATCCTGCATGACCACCAGCGCGCCGGCTATATTTCCATTCACATGGAGCGGCACCACCTCTTCAAGCCAGTCAAAGCTTCCCGTATGGCTGAACTGGGCTGAATTGGTTCCGTGCTTTAGTGTCGATTGGATCGGGCCGGGATGGATTGCGTAAAGCATCGACGCAGGGCCGGAAGCAGCCAGCAGCTTTCCCTCAGCATCGTAAAGCCCAACCGCGAGTGCTCCGCCATGCCGGCCAAACAGCGTGGCATAAGTGGAGGGATCCTGCGGCGACGTCTGCGCGGCAGTTAAAGCCTGCTCCAGGGCAGGCTGCAGTGCCTCGCCAGACGAGGACGCGCGGCGCTCCAGCTCCAGACGAAGAATATGTTTATGCGCCAGCACTTCAAAATACGTAGAAGCCAGCGAAACTAAAGTGACGCAAACCACAAGGGAAAGGATCAACTGTAAACGGAAAGACCGCATTCCAACCCTCCGGAATAAATAGAAAAAACAAAATAATGCGGCCTGCCTGGGTCGGACACACTGGCAGCCTCCATTGTTTAGATGCGCCAATCGCCGCTCATGCTGTCTCGGAAGAGAAACCAAGCAAAATCAGCGCACTGGAGCAATTAGGTTCCTGCGGCAGCCAGTCAATGCGCTATTCTGTCGTCTGAATGGCAATCGAATCCATCGATAGAGCGGCCAAAGAATTTGTTCTCAGCCTGCAGGAGTATTTCCTGTTCGCCACGCGCGCTGCGCTGAATCTCTTCAGCTCGCCCGTCTACTGGTCTGACATCATTGTCCAGTGCGACATCATTGGGGTCGGATCTGTCCTCATCGTTGTCTTCGCAGGCTTCTTCACCGGCGGCGTGCTGGCCATTCAGTCCTCTGCTACGCTCGAGCAGTTCGGCGCCACAGCCGTCACCGGCCAGTTCGTCGCCATGTCCATGATCCGCGAGCTCGGCCCGGTCCTCACCGGCATCATGGTCTCCGGCCGCAATGCCTCTTCTATGGCCAGCGAACTCGGCTCCATGGTCGTAACCGAGCAGATTGACGCCATGCGCGCCCTCGGCGTCGATCCAATGCGCAAGCTGACCACGCCGCGCGTCTTCGCCTGCACCATCATGCTCTTTTTCCTCACCATCGTCGCGGACTTCTGCGGCATCCTCGGCGGCGCAGCAGTTACCGTCTTCATGAACGGCCAGAACGGCACCCAGTACTTCTCCATGGCATATCAACACCTGCATGTCCGCGACGTGCTGCAGGGCCTTGCCAAGCCGCTCTTCTTCGGCTTCATCATCGCCTCCATCGGCTGCTTCTACGGCATGAGGACCACAGGAGGCACACAAGGCGTCGGCCAGTCCACCATTAAGGCCGTGGTCTTCGCCTCTGTGCTGATTATCTTCGTGGACCTGCTGGTCAGCATCGTCATGGTCAGCTTCTGATGAATGCGCCGCTCGCATCTCCCGTCGAATCCGCGCCGCAGTCCACTGCTCCAGTCCTCGAGTTTCGTGGCATAACCGTATCCTTTGACGGGCCGCCGGTCCTTAACAACATCAGCTTCTCCGTCGCTCCCGGCGAAACACGCATCCTTCTCGGCCCCGCGGGCGTCGGCAAAAGCGTTCTGCTCAAAACCGCCAACGGCCTCGTGCAGCCTGACTCCGGTACGGTGGCTATCCTCGGTGAGAACATCACCGGCCTGCCGGAACGCACGCTTATCCCCATGCGCGCGCGCACCGGCATGGTCTTTCAGGAGGGCGCGCTCTTTGATTCGCTCACTGTACGTGATAATGTCGCCTACCAGTTGATTCAGGAGCGGGTCGCAGACGAAGAAGTCGACGAACGCGTACACACTGCGCTGCGCTTCGTCGGCCTCGAACAAACCTTTTCCCTCTTTCCATCCAGCCTCTCCGGCGGAATGCGCCGCCGTGTCGCCATCGCCCGCGCGCTCATTCACTATCCTGAGCTGCTGCTCTATGATTCGCCCACAGGCGGCCTCGACCCCGTCACTTCCACGACGATCATTGAGCTGATCGTCAAGCAGCGCGATGTCTACAAAACTCCATCGCTGCTGGTCACGCACCGCCTGCAGGACGCATTCACCATGTGCTCGCATCGCTTCGATACCGAAAAAGACGCCATGGTCCCGCTCCCCGAAGGCGAAACCCACACAAACACCTCCTTCCTCATGCTCAACGAAGGAGAGCTGATATTCGACGGCTCACTGCATGACTTGGTGCGTAGCGAAAACAAATTTGTACGCGAATTTATCGAGTAGCAACCGGGACTTTTCGGGCGATGTATACGCGATGTATGATATACATCATGCGGCGAACCCAGATTTATCTCGATGACGATCTTTGGACAGCTCTCCATGCTCGAGCGGAGTCGGAGAAAACCACTATTTCGGAGTTAATGCGTAAAGCCGCGCGTAAGACTTATGTGCTGGATTCGAAAGAACGTCGCGCTGCTCTCATGGGTATTGTGGGCTTATGGAAAGACCGTACAGACCTGCCTGACACGGAAACATACGTGCGCAGTTTGCGAACCGGAAGCCGGCTAAAGCGGCTAGGCATCCGGTGAGCGTCGTCCTCGACTCCGACATTGTGATTGAAATTCTGCGCGAACGGAATCCCCCTGTTCTCGCTGCATGGACTGATTTGATCATCTCCAGCCGTCCTATCTTATGTACGCCGATCGTAGTGGCTGAGGTCTGGGCAGGAGCGCGGCCAAAAGAACACCGGCAAATCGATAGTTTTTTGGGACAGATCATCTGTCTTGAGTCGGATGAGGAAACCGGAAAAATTGCAGGAGACCTGCTGTCCCAATATGCCCGAAGCCATAACATGGAAGTTCCTGACGCCATGATCGCCGCGGCAGCCATTCAGCATCGCGCCGCCTTGTGGACCCGCAATCGCAAACACTATCCCATGCCGCAAATCACGTTCTACTCCTGATCTTCCATTCCCGATCCAGAATCGCGCCCAAGGCGTGGCATCTGCTAGCCTTGCAGGTTCAGGCTTTTATTCAAACAGCAGGTGTACGATGGGCTTCAAATTTCAGAACGTAGACTTTCTTCATCTCGACGCGGGCTTCAGCGAAGATGAGCTGCTCGTCCGCAAAACAGCGCGTGATTTCGTCGACGACAACCTCGTTCCAATCATCGAAGACTGCTTCCGCGAAGGCCGCTTCCCGCGCGAACTCGTACCCGTCATGGGTGAACTTGGTTTCTTCGGCGCAAATCTCGAAGGCTACGGCTGCGCAGGCATGTCGAACGTCGAATACGGCCTCGTCATGCAGGAGCTCGAACGCGGCGACTCAGGCTTTCGCAGCTTCGTCAGCGTGCAGTCCGCGCTGGTCATGTATCCCATCTACACCTTCGGGTCGGAAGAGCAAAAGAACACCTGGCTCCCCGCGCTCGCCAAAGGCGAAAAGCTCGGCTGCTTCGGCCTCACTGAACCCGGCTTCGGCTCCAATCCCGGCGGCATGACCACCACCGCGCGCAAATCCGGCGATGGCTACATCCTGAACGGCGAAAAGATGTGGATCACCTCCGGCTCCATCGCCGACGTCGCCGTCATCTGGGCCAAAGTGCCAGATGAAACAAACCCGGCCGAGGACAATCGCGTCCGCGGCTTCCTCGTCGAAACAGACCGCCCCGGCTTCTCCGCCAAAGACGTTCACGGCAAATGGTCCCTCCGCGCCTCCATCACCAGCGGCCTCTCGCTTGTAGATGTACACATACCGGCCGGCAATCTTCTCCCCGGTACAGGCGGCCTCAAGAGTCCTCTGATGTGCCTCAACCAGGCCCGCTACGGCATCAGTTGGGGAGCCATCGGCGCAGCTATGGATTGTTACTCCACCGCGCTGCAATACGCCCAGACCAGAAAGCAATTTCATAACCAGCCCATCGCCAGCCACCAGCTCATTCAGGAAAAGCTCGTCTGGATGATCAGTGAAATCTCCAAAGCGCAACTGCTCAGCCTCCACATAGGCCGCCTCAAGGACGCAGGCAAAGTAGGCCACGAACACATCTCCCTGGCCAAGCGCAACAACGTCTGGATGGCGCTCGAAACCGCTCGCATGGCCCGCGACATCCTCGGCGCAAACGGCATCACGGAAGACTACCCCATCATGCGCCACAGCATGAACCTCGAATCCGTCAAGACCTACGAGGGCACGCACGACATCCACGCGCTCATCCTCGGCCACAGCATCACCGGCATCGCCGCGTATTAACAAGGCAGCGTGGTACATTGGCACTCATGCCAACAATTTCCGCTTCCACGCGCGGTCTTCTTCTGCCTTCGCTTTTCGCCTGCGCGGCTCTGGCAGCCACGCAGCAGCCTGTCACAGCGCCCATCGTCCTTCACGCAGCGCATCTCCTTGAAGTCGACACCGGCAAAATACTCACCCCCGGCGAACTCCTCGTCGAAGGCGAGCGCATCCGCGCAGTAGGCTCCTCAGTCGAACATCCATCCGGCGCAAAGGTCATCGACCTTGGCAATACGACCTTGCTTCCCGGCATGATCGACGCCCATGTACACCTGTTCCTCCACCCCGGCGCGGAGGATCTTCAAACCGTTATAGAGTCAGTCCCAACACGCGTAATCCTCGCCGAGCAGGCCGCGAAGGCCGACCTTCTCGCTGGCTTCACCGCCGAGCGCGATATGGGAACCGAAGGCGCAGGCTCCGCGGACACCGCAATCCGCAACGCAATCGACAAGGGACTGATTCTTGGGCCCCGCCTGCGCATCAGCGGCAATGCTATCGACATTCTTGGCGGCCATGAGGATGCAAATTCCTTCAACCCGGCGCAGCACGTGCTCTCCAATGCCGACTACGCGAACTCCGCTGAGCAGATCGTTGAGGTCATGCGCCGGCAGCATAAGGAAGGCTCGGATTTTGCAAAGCTGTATGAGACAGGTCCCGACCGCATGGTCGATGGAGTGCTCCATACGCCATACCAATACACGGCTGATCAGTTGAAGGCGGCCGTTGATGAGGCCCATCGGCTCGGCGGCTTTGTGGCCGTTCACGCCATGGGGGAGCCGGGCACGCTTTACGCCGCCCAGGCCGGCGTAGCCTCCATCGATCACGCCACACAGCTCAGCGATGAGACCATGCGCATCATGCGTGAAAAGGGCATCTTCGCTGTCCCAACCTTCGCCATCATGGAATACTTCGCGCAGCATCGCGAATCGCAGGACCAGGCCGCGGCAGAAGCTGCCTTTCTCGACTACAAGGTGCGCGAATTCAAGCGCCAGATTGCAGCGGGTATACCCTTCGCCGTTGGCTCGGACGTCGGCCCTTTTCCGCACGGCACGCAGGCTCGTGAACTGGAGCTTATGGTCGAATACGGCATGAAGCCGCTGGCCGTTCTACAGGCGGATATGATCAATGGCGCAAAGCTGCTCGGCTGGGCAGGCCAGATCGGCGAGCTCAAGCCTGGGTACTATGCCGACGTCATTGCTGTCGAAGGCAATCCACTCGACGACATCAAGGCTGTCGAAAAAGTGCGCTTTGTGATGAAGAACGGGATGGTGGCAAGGCAGGAATAGCTTACTTTTTCGCCTTTGCTTCCGCTTCTGCCCGCCGCGCTTCAATCCTTTCAAGAGCGCGCCGGTAGCGTTCAGGCTTCACATCAGCCAGCGAGTCCTCCACGCCCTTGCGATAGCCGCCCAGGAAGATAGAGTAAAGAATCGCCAGCGAGCAGCCAATGCCCCATAAGAAGCCGCAGGCCAGGCCAATGAGCGCTGCTTGACCGAAGTTCATTGCAGGTGTCCTTTTCTCGCCCGGAATGAGTTCCCGCGAGGAATGAACTAGACCGCTACGACAAAACTGTCTTCCGTGCGCGTGACGGAGTGGTAAAGCGTGTCGCGCTCCACCGGCACCCTGCCGGCCTCGGTGATCAGGCGGCAAAGCTCCTTGCGGGTCATGCCTTGCGGCGTTGTCGCGCCGGCATCGTGGTAAATCTTCTCTTCGATGACCGTACCGTCAAGATCGTCTGCTCCAAAGCGAAGCGCGATCTGCGCGATCTTCGGCGTGAGCATCTGCCAGTACGCCTTGATGTGCGCGAAATTATCGAGCAGCAGACGGCTAACGGCAATCTGGCGAATGTCGGTAAGGCCGGTCGTCACAGGCAGGTGATCCAGAGGCGTATTTTCCGGATGGAAGGCCAGCGGAATGAATGTCTGGAAGCCGCCCGTCTCGTCCTGCACCTCGCGTAGCTTGACCAGATGATCGACTCGATCCTCATCGTTCTCAATATGGCCATAGAGCATCGTCGCGTTCGACCGGAAGCCATGCTTGTGCGCCAGGCGTGCTGTCTCCAGCCACTCCGAACCGTCGATCTTGTGGTCGCAGATGATGGAGCGCACGCGGGGAGCGAAGATCTCCGCTCCACCGCCGGGCATGGAATCCACTCCGGCCTCGCGCAGCTTAACCAGCGTCTGGTCAATGGTGAGCTTGGCGCGGCGGGCCAGGAACGCGATCTCAACCATCGTGAATGCCTTGATGTGAACCTTCGGAAAACGCTCTTTCAGGCCACTGACCAGATCGAGGAAGTATTCGAGCGGCAGATCGGGGTGCAATCCGCCGACAATATGGAACTCGGTGACGGCTTCCGAATAACCCGAAGCCGCGGTCTGCCACGCCTCGTCAAGCGCCATCGTGTAGCCGGCAGCGTCGCCCTTTCTGCGGCCAAAGGCGCAGAGCTTGCAGGCGGCAACGCAAACATTAGTCGGGTTGATGTGGCGATTAACGTTGAAGTAGGTCACATCGCCGTGCAGCTTTTCGCGGACGTAGTTGGCCAGCCAGCCGACAGCGAGAACATCCTTTGAACCGTAGAGCACAACCCCATCGTCGAAGCCGAGTCGCTCGCCGGCCAAGACCTTGGCGGCGATGGGTTCAAGCTTCTGATCGTAAGTGCGAAAAGAATGCTGTTGAGCGGTCTGCTGTTCCGTCTGCATACCTTCGATGATACAGCGTATTGGTATTAGGAGGGCAAAAAGCACAGGCCGGAGCGGAAGCTCCGGCCTGCGATGTTAGCGCCTTGCGGCGGGTTCTACTGCTGTGCAGCTGCCGCCTTGGCCTTCTTATGTTTCTTTTCAGCCAGGGGAACGCGCTTGATGGGCTTGACCGTGGACTCGTCCACCGGAGTCGTGCCGTTCACGTCCGAGGTGAACGTCG
>Ga0208193_1000425_pt1 | contig 23872 bp, 15 predicted proteins | sample June2015DPH_17_2_FD_184716 | JGI IMG/M metagenome (GOLD analysis project Ga0208193, IMG submission 184716) | Peatland microbial communities from SPRUCE experiment site at the Marcell Experimental Forest, Minnesota, USA - June2015DPH_17_10... | ecosystem: Environmental > Terrestrial > Soil >... | reverse complement strand
GAGAATTCGCTCAAGTATCCCGGCGTTGACATTACTAACCCGCTCGCGGTCATTACCTTGCAAAACGGCGCGGCTACCGCGAATGCCATCAAGGTGAATAACCCCAAGGGCAACTTCTCGCCACGACTAGGTTTTGCCTACTCGCCTCACTTTGGTGGGTATTTCGGCGATGGCAAATCTGTTATTCGTGGAGGTGTAGGTATCTTCTACGACAGCTCCTTTAGCAACATTGTCACTAACTCTGCTCAGAGCTCGCCCAATGCGGTTGCAAGTACGCTAATTCAGACTACGGGCAACGGTCTTCCCAACGCTAGCACTCTCATTCCTACCATCACGCCCGTACTCTCTCTGCAATCTACCGTGGAAAGTGTTGCGTCCAATTCGGTCAATCCAATCACATACCAGTACAACCTGGGTGTAGAGCGGCAGTTCCCTTGGAATATGTTCTTCGCCGTTCGTTACGTCGGGAATATTGGATCGGGGCTCTTTGCTAACCAGCAGTTCAACTACTTCAACGGCTTAACCGGACAGAGATTGAATCCGGCCTACGGCGAGGATGTCATCCGGGGCAACTTCGGGCGCTCCGAGTACAACAGCCTGCAGGTCGAAGGTTCTCATCTGTTCTCGCATGGCTTCCAGGTACGAGGAAACTATACGTGGAGCAAATCCCTGGACGATGCTTCCGAAGTCTTTACTGGCTCGTCGAGCCCTACCTCCTTCGGATCTAACCTGGCCTTTGGTGGACTTCGTAAAAACAACTGGGGCCCGTCCGATTATGATCATCGCCAATACTTTGTTATGACCTATGTTTGGTCCCCGGCAGGTCTGCATGGTTCCAGTGGGTTTGCGGATACCGCTCTCAATGTCCTGACACGGCATTGGACACTCTCCGGTTCCACCAGATTGCAGTCCGGAACATACAGCACCTTCGCTGAAAACGTCGACTCCAATGGCGACTCGAGCACTGCCAATGATCGTCCAATCATCGGTAATCCCAAGGCGCCTCTCGCTACGGGGGCGATCGACGGATTCTTCGTCAAGGGGGGAACACCAGGAGTCTACTATGACCTTGCTGCTTTCAATGCGAAGACCTCCACGCTCGTCGTCGATCAGCCGAGCAGTGTACATTTCCTGGTTCCTTACGATCCGAACAACTCTCAACTAAATAATGAGATCGGACGCAACAGCTTCTCAAATCCAGGCAGAATCTTGACTGACATTGCTTTGGAGAAAGGCTTCCAGGTTCCCAAATTTGAACGTGGCAGAATCATTTTGAGAGCCGAAGCCCAGGACATCGCAAACCACAATAACCTCAATATTCTCAATACAACCGTGAACAACATCGGAAATGGACTATTCCTGAACAGGAACAACGCCCAATTGGATGCTGGCCGCAGCCTGATTCTCTGGGGTAAGTTCACCTTCTAATTCCTTTTTCTTCTGCAACGCCGGAGCTCCCACGGGCTCCGGCGCTTTTTTTGTTAACGCGACACTCTTTTGCCGAATTCCAGAGTGCAGCTGACTTAACGGCATCCTGCTCCGCAATCTTTCGCTGGCGCAGGTAAACGTGCGTCGAATCCGGGAAACGAGTCGCCCCTCCTCCCACAGTTCGCAAGTTGTCGACGTCGGGACTCCGGTCGAAGGACCATGTATCATTGATTTCCCAGCATTTACCGCAGCATTTACCGTATCTTCTTCTGTTCCGGTGCACTTCGGAAGCCAGCGCGCAGCCAATTAGGCTAAACTAGAAGAGACGCGCACTTTCCCCGAAAAGCCACATCTAAGCGCACAGACAGGACATCCAAAGCAGTGAGCAACTCAACCGCAATTGCCGTTAAGCCCATCTTTAATATCGCCATCATCGCCCACGTCGATCATGGCAAGACCACCCTCGTCGACGCCATGCTGCGTCAGAGCGGCACCTTCCGCTCCAACGAGGCCGTCGCCGAACGCGTGATGGACTCGAACGACCTCGAGCGCGAGCGCGGCATCACCATTCTCGCCAAGAACACCGCCCTCTACTACCACGACAACAAGATCAACATCGTCGACACTCCCGGCCACGCCGACTTCGGTGGAGAGGTCGAGCGTGCCCTCAAGATGGTCGACGGCGTCGTCCTCCTGGTCGACGCCTCCGAAGGCCCTCTGCCCCAGACTCGCTACGTCCTCTCAAAGGCCCTCGAAGCCGGCCTCACCCCCATGGTCGTCATCAACAAGATCGACCGCCCCGACGCTCGCCCGCAGGAGGTTCTGAACGAGGTCTACGATCTCTTCATCGATCTCGATGCCGACGAGAGCGTCCTCGACTTTCCCGTCCTCTACACCAACGGCAAGCTTGGCACCGCGACCACCGATCCCGCCGTTCCCGGCACCGATCTGCAGCCGCTGTTCGAGCAGATCATCACGACGATTCCCGTTGCCAAGGGAGAACCCGAAGGCACCGTCCAGATCCTCGTCACCAACCTCGACTACTCCGACTACCTAGGCCGTCTCGCCATCGGACGCGTCTTCAACGGCACCATGCGCACCGGGCAGGAGTACAACGTTGCCAAACTCGACGGCACCTTCACCAAGCACAAGATCACCAAGCTCTTCAGCTTCTCCGGCCTCAAGCGCACCGACATCGAAGAGACCCAGGTCGGCGACATCGTTGCCATCGCAGGCATTCCCGGCATCACCATCGGCGAGAGCTTCTGCGATGTAGAAAACCCGCAGCCGCTTCCGCCGATTACCATCGACGAGCCGACGATTGCGATTCAGTTCAACGTCAACAACTCGCCGTTCGCGGGCCGTGAGGGCAAATTCGTCACCTCGCGCAACCTCCGCGACCGTCTCGACAAGGAGCTCCTCACCAACGTCTCGCTCAAGATGGAAGAGACCGGCTCGCCTGACGCATTCAAGGTGCTTGGCCGCGGCGAACTGCAGCTCGGCATCCTCATCGAGATGATGCGCCGCGAAGGCTTCGAACTCATGGTTAGCCGCCCGGAGATCGTCACCAAGCGCGTCGACGGCGAGCTGATGGAGCCAGTCGAACATCTCTACATCGACGTGCCGGAAAACTTCGTCGGTACTGTCATCGAACGCCTCGGACCAAGAAAAGGCGAGATGACCAAGATGACCAACCACGGCTCCGGCCGCGTCCGCATGGAGTTCCGCGTACCCAGTCGCGGTCTCATCGGCCTGCGCTCCGAGATGCTGACCGAAACTCGCGGCACCATCATCATGAACTCGATCGTTGATGGCTACGTCGCCTACCAGGGCGAGATTCCGCAGCGCGCCTCCGGTGCCTTGATCTCCGACCGCCAGGGCACCACCACCGCCTACGCGCTCGAAGGCCTGCAGGACCGTGGCATCCTCTTCATACCAGACGGCATTGAAGTCTACGAAGGCATGGTGATCGGCGAACACTCGCGCGACAACGACCTTGACGTCAACTGCGTCCGCGAGAAGAAGCTCTCGAACATGCGAGCCTCCGGTTCGGACGATGCCGTCCGCCTCGTCCCCTACAAGCAGCTCACGCTCGAGCAGTGCATCGAGTTCATCGCAGACGACGAACTCGTCGAGGTCACGCCCAAGTCGTTGCGCATGCGCAAGAAGGTGCTGCAAGCCAACCGCCGTCCGCGCAAAGGTTCGAACGAATAGTCGGGGTGCCCCCTCCCTATTGCCTGCGCGTAAGTCTTCTGGAGTTATAACCTTACGCGCCGTACCGGCCTGCAAAATTGTCGTAATAAAGGGGTTGCATCCAAATTCGCCAATATCAACAAGTTAGCCCCGGAGGGTTGTCCGGGGCTTTTCTTTTTCTTATCTATAGAACTAAAATGTCACTCGGATGTCGTTGATTCGGTTTTAGTTAAGTAGTTTCAGGGCTTGACAAGCGTTTTTGCTGTTTTTGAAGAAAAAATATGTAAGTGCCTGCTGTCTTTATGTTTGTAGCGCGGCGAATGCATGACCTGGGATCTGTAGAGAATACTGCGAAGAGCCTGCCAACGTGCGGATGGGACACGGCGACTTTTGGGTTAGTTGCAGCTTCTGGCGGTGGCGAAGCACTTGATCTCTGCCGGATTGCGGGTGGGTGAGCTTGTCGATCGAACTCATTCTTCTAATCGAGGTCGGAGCTTTGGGATCGGAATCGGCGCCGACGGGTTGCGAAGAGGTTGGCAATCACCACAAGGTGGTAGTGCAGTTACCGACGAGATACCGCATAGTTGGCTTGGCTTTCCTTCGCGCTGCGGACCGAGTCATGCGGTCGCCCCTGTATTGAAGAACGCCTTGGCATAGCCAAGCAAACGTTGAGCAGAGCGTACCCGGAAGAGGTAAACGATGTCTCAAAGCAATCGAACTATGCGCAGAGCAATTTTCGGTTTGGTCGTGTTGTGCGCGACTCCTGCCCTGGCAAATCATGTCGATTCGGCAAACGTCACGCTGACCTGCAACTCCTTCACCCTTTCGGTCAGGGCATCGGAACTCGTTCCGGGAACGAAATATAAGATCAATTACACGATCAATAGCAATTCACCCTCGGGCGGTTCTCCAATCACTGGCTCTCTTCCTTTCACGGCAGTTTCCAGCACTTATGAAACGGCTGTGTGGGGCTCGTTTCCGATTTTGAACGGAAGTTTCAGTTTCACCGGGACTGCCTCCCTGGTGGGGTGGAACACAATCGCCATCGAGATTTCGCCAGCCAGCCTGACTTGCGGATCAGCGCCGCCGCCGGTCTGTGCGACGATGTCCGCCAACGCATCGAACTTCAACGGAACCTCGCTCAACCCAGGACAATGGATCTGGTTCAATGCGAATTTCACGGCCACTGGTATACCCAGCACCGGCGCGGTGATTACCTTCACCAGTTCCAAAATTCTCAACGCAGCGAGTGGGACCGCTCTCATGGTTTCGGTTCCAAGCGCCAGAATCACGTTTTCTCCGTCCGTAGTCTGCAGTTCCACGACCTTCGACACGATGACGAACACCTGGTTCACGATTGTTCCGATGAGAGCGGACGACGAGATCTTTCTCACCGGCGTGGCCGTCCCTGTCCCTGCCGGTGGTCTGCCAGGAGGAATCAAAGTGAACTGGACCGGTACCTTCGACACGGGCGGCGTTCCTGGTATCTCAATCGATTGGAAGTGGGGAGCCGCCGTCTATTCGAGCCTGGACACTGACTTCAACAACCTTACTATCAAGCCGGGACACCAAACTGCTTGCGGATTTAATGGCGCTGACCATGCGGGCACTCCTGAGGGATTCAACAATCTGAATCAGCCCTGGAAGCAGTTTGTCGTCGGCGGGGGGACAGGCGGTGGCGGATCAAACTGGACGGGGTCGTGGAGCGGTACCCAGAGTGTCCTCCCACAATGCGGCCAACCGTCGGCTCCAGTGGGGCCGAAGGGATAACATTCCGGTGCAACGCAAAAGACGCTGCACCGGAGATCCTGACTTATAAGAGTGACACCCGAAGAGTTGCTATCGCTTATCGTTCGGGAGCTGCTTGAGGATTACTTGTAGCTCTTGGCAGTGGCGAAGCGTTTGTTGATCTCATCCCAGTTGACGGTGTTCCACCAGGCGGCAAGGTAGTCGGGGCGCTTGTTCTGATACTTCAGATAATAAGCGTGCTCCCAGACGTCGTTGCCGAGGATCGGATAATGCCCCTGCGACAGCGGATTGTCCTGGTTAGCCGTGGTCACAATCTTCAGCTTGCCGCCTTCGAACGTCAGCCAGCCCCAGCCGGATCCGAACTGCTTCGCCGTCGTTTCGTTGAAGAGCTTCTTGAAGGATTCGAAGTCGCCGAAGTCGGCCTTGATCTGGGCCGCGATGTCGCCCGACGGTTCGCCTCCGCCCTTTGGCTTCATGATCTGCCAGAACATCGTGTGGTTGACGTGGCCGCCACCGTTATTCTGCACAACCTTGCGCACATCCTCAGGGATGCTCGCGAGATTCTTGATCAAATCTTCAGGCGATTTGCTGCCGAGATCAGGGTGCTTCTCAACCGCACCGTTGAGATTGGTCACATAGGTCTGGTGGTGCTTGTCGTGGTGCAGCTTCATCGTCGCTTCGTCGATGTGGGGCTCGAGCGCAGCGTAATCATAGGGCAGAGGGGGTAGTTCGTAGGCCACGGTAGTTCTCCTGTCGTTTGTCGGTTATTGTCAGCCAGAGCCATGTCAGCCAAGCGCGCCTGACCGGCTTATTCTCATTCACTTCGATGCTCTCCCGGCTATGCACGATGCTCTCGTGGCGGGAATCTCAACCTTCAAGATCATAGCGCAAAGATATTATTCCTCATTCTTTCTAGCCGCACTGCATCACAAATTGACTTTTGCGCTCTAATGGAAGAGATGACCGACCTTAGCGCTTCTTACCGGTGGCTGGATGATGAAGGGCCCGCCTTTGGCGCCCCTGGAGTGGAACCACGCTGGACCTCGAGCGAGAAAGATGCAGTATCGACGGCGTATGCCGCATCGAGCCGCGTCTGGTTCACCGTCTCGCACGGCACGTTGAACGAGATCTATTACCCGACAATCGACCGTCCCCAGACCCGCGACATGGAGCTGATGTTCAGCGACGGCGAGACCTTCTTCCATGAAGAGAAGCGCGATCTGAACTACGACTTCCACTACATCGACAGCACCGCGCCCGCGGTCCGGGTCATCGCCAGCGATCTCAAGGGCCGCTACACCGTCACCAAGGAGTTCATCAGCGACCCGCACCATCCTGTCGTCCTGATGAACGTAAAGATCAGCGGCGACGAAGACGTCCTCTCGCGGCTGAAGTGCTACGCGCTCCTGGCGCCGCACCTCAACGGCGGCGGTGCAGGGAACTCGGCGCGATCGGTCGATGTCGCCGGCAAGCGCTGCATCCTTGCATGGAAGGGCAATACGATGCTCGCCATCGGAGCCGACTGCGGTTTCAGCCGCTCCTCCTGCGGTTACGTGGGAACCAGCGACGGATATCAGGATCTGTGCACCGACATGAAGATGTCCTGGCAGTTTGGCCAGGCGCTCGACGGCAACATCGCCGTGATGGGTGAGATTGACGTTGCGGCGAACCGTGAGTTCACGATCGCGATCTCGTTTGGCGATGGGAGCCATGCGGCGATCGCGCAGTTAATGGAAACGCTGGCAACGCCTTATGACGAGCACCAGGCCCGCTTTCTACTGCAGTGGACGCGGTCGATCTCGCCGCAGAGAGCAGCAATCATCGACAGGGTGTCTGCTCATTCCATGGATGCCGGCAGGCTTATGCACATCAGCCACAACGTGCTGCTGACGCACGAGGACAAGACGTACTCCGGCGCGTTCATTGCGTCGGCGTCGATTCCGTGGGGAGCCTCGAAGGGAGACGTGGACCTGGGCGGCTACCACCTCGTGTGGACGCGCGACATGGTGCAGACCGCAACTGCTCTGCTCGCGACCGGGCGGACGGACACAGCGATGCGCGCCCTGGTCTACCTGGCCTGCACCCAGAGAACCGACGGCAGCTTCGCGCAGAACTTCTGGATCGACGGAACTCCCTACTGGTCGGGCATCCAGCTTGACGAGGTTGCCTTTCCCATCATTCTGGCGTGGCGGCTGTGGAAGGCCGATGGACTCGGCAACTTCGACATCTTTCCCTTCGTCGAGCGCGCCGCGGCGTTTCTCGTTCGATACGCGCCGGTCACGCAGCAGGAGCGCTGGGAAGAAACAGCAGGCTACTCTCCGTCCACTCTCGCTGCTGTCATCGCGGCCCTTGTCTGCGCCGCCGATATCGCCCGCGATCGGCAATCGTCGGAGTTGGGGAGCTACCTCGAGTCATACGCCGACTGGATCGAATCGCACCTCGACGAGTGGACCACCACAAGCGAAGGCGTGCTGCTTCCCGGCGTCAAATATCACTACGTTCGCATTCAACCGCCGGCCCCGGGCGAGCCGTTCTACAACGATCAACTCGCGGCCGGCTGTATTCGCATCAACAACCGCGAGCCCGGAGAGCGGACCGAGTTCGAGGCGCGCGAGGTCGTCGATGCGGGCTTCCTTGAACTGGTGCGCTATGGAATTCGCCGGCCTGACGATCCACTCATCGTCGACTCGCTCAAAGTGGTCGATCACGTCCTCAAGATCGAGACACCCTTCGGCGACTGCTGGCGGCGCTACAACCACGACGGCTATGGCCAGAAGAAGGATGGCTGCCCCTATGATGGCTCAGGCCAGGGACGCGCATGGCCCATCCTCACCGGCGAGCGCGCCCATTACGAGCTGTGCGCCGGACATCCGTATACCGATCACATCAGGGCCATCGAAGCGTTCAGCTCCGAGGGTGGCATGCTGCCCGAGCAGATATGGGACTACGACGATATCCCCTCCAGAAAGATGTTTCGGGGTCGTCCCGCTGGCTCCGCACAACCATTGGTGTGGGCCCACGCGGAGTATCTCAAGCTGCTGCGGTCGGCCTCCGATGGCCGCGTCTTCGACCGCATCTCCGTAGTCGAGGCGCGGTACGCCCCTGCCGATGGCAAGCGGACCTTCACCAATCACATCGAGATATTTGAGCTCACCCGGCCCCTCGCAACCATCGTCGCCGGCCATACGCTGCGCATCGTAGACCGTCAGCACTTTAGCGTCGTCTACACCTTCGACAACTGGGCGACGACCCTCTCGAAAGAGGCGCGTTCAGTCGGATATCCCGGCTCGTTCGTCGATATCACCACAACTCCCGATCAGGGCGGCAGCATCGTATTCACGCTGGTCTGGACCGGGCCAACCGGACAGGAACGCTGGCTTGGTAAAAACATCGATGTATCGGTTATTCCGCCGCCTGCATCGAAATGAACATAGAGATGCAGCCTGTTTGGTGCAGAGATGCAGCAGTTGCGCCAGGCTAGTACACTGTCCTAGATAGATCAAAGTTAGTTCAAAGCCAGAATCAAAGCCGGATCGGAAAGTTCGATCCAAGTTTCCACCAACAGTTCGGCCCAACGTTCAACCAATCACCAAAGATCGACTAAATCAGTGAGATTCACCGTCGCCGGCGCGCGTCAGAGTCTCCTCATCGAGCAAAGGAAAAGAATGAGCGACCAGCAGAAGTCCAGCCAACACGAACTCGACCAGCTTTCCATCAACGCTCTCCGCTTTCTCGCTGTGGATGCCGTTCAGAAAGCCAACTCCGGTCACCCCGGCGCGCCGCTCGGCGACGCTCCCATCGCTTATCTGCTCTATCACAAGCTCATGAAGCACGATCCCGCCGACCCGCACTGGATCGATCGCGACCGTTTCATCCTCTCGAACGGCCACGCGTCCGCTCTCTTATATGGCGCACTCCATCTCTCCGGGTACGGTCTGCCGATCTCGCAGCTTGAGCAGTTCCGCCAGTATGGCTCGCACACCCCCGGACATCCCGAGCGTGGCGAAGCTCCAGGCGTCGAAGTCACCACCGGCCCGCTCGGCCAGGGATTCGGCATGGCCGTCGGCATCGCAACGGCGGAGAAGCATCTGGCAGCGGTCTACAACCGCGACGAGTTCAAGATCGTCGACCATCACACCTACGTGCTCTGCGGCGACGGCGACCTGATGGAAGGAATCTCGCACGAGACAGCGTCGCTGGCCGGTACGCTTGGCCTCGGCAAGCTGATCGTGCTCTACGACGACAACCTGATCTCCCTCGACGGTCCCACCGAACTCTCCTACACCGAAGATGTGACCAAGCGGTTCGAGGCCTATCACTGGCACGTCCAGTATGTCGCCGACGGCAACGATCTCGTGGCCATCGAAAAAGCAATTCTCAACGCAAAGGCGGAGACAACGCGCCCGTCGCTGATCCGCGTCCGCACCGTCATCGGCTACGGCAGCCCGAAGGCCGGCACGAACAAGGTGCATGGCGAGGCCATGGGTGTCGACAACGTCAAAGCCACGAAGAAGAACCTCGGCTGGCCCGAGGACAAGACCTTCTACGTTCCCGAAGAAGCGCAAGCCAACTGGGACACCATCAAGCCTCGCGGCAAGAAGGCTCACGACGAGTGGACGAAGAAGTTTGCAGAGTACAGCAAGGCATATCCCGCACCCGCTGCCGAATTCGACCGCATCGTCTCCGGCAAGCTCGCCGACGGATGGGAGAAGAAGATTCCAACCTTCCCGGCCGAAAAGCCAATTGCCACCCGCAACGCCGGACAGGCCGTCATGCAGGCGATCGAGAACGTCGTCCCTGAACTGTTCGGCGGCGCTGCCGACCTCACCTCTTCCACCAAGACCATCTTCAAGGACTCCCCAAGCTTCCACGTCGACCCCACCGGCCGCAACGTCTTCTTCGGTGTTCGCGAGTTCGGCATGTGCGCGATGGTGAACGGAATGGCCGCTCATGGCGGAATAATCCCCTTCGGCTCGACCTTCTTCGTCTTCTCCGACTACTGCCGCCCGGCGCTGCGCCTCGCATCATTGATGGGCGTTCACTCCCTTTTCGTATTTACGCACGACTCAGTTGGTCTCGGCGAAGACGGTCCCACGCACCAGCCCATCGAGCAGCTCATGAGTCTCAGGATGATCCCGCACTTCACGGATTTTCGCCCCGCCGATGCCAATGAGACCGCAGCCTGCTGGCAGTTGGCCCTCGAGCGCAAGAGCCCAAGCTTCATGGCGCTCTCGCGGCAGGATCTCCCGGTGCTCGACGCGGCAAAGGCCCAGGCCGGAGCAAGAAAAGGAGCCTACGAGCTGGTCTCCAACGGCAAGGACATCATCCTCATCGCAACCGGATCTGAGGTCTCCCTCGCAATCAAGGCTGCGGACGAGCTGAAGTGCGCAGGCATTAACGCCACTGTCATCTCGATGCCCAGCTTCAAGCTTTACGATGAGCAGGATGAGAGTTACAAAGCCGGCCTGATGCCGGAGAACACTCCCAAGATCGCAATCGAGGCAGGCGCAACGCTCGGTTGGTACAAGTACATCGGTCACAACGGCGGCGTCATCGGACTGGACCGCTTCGGCGCTTCCGCTCCGGGTTCTATCGCTCTCGACAAGCTCGGCATCAACGTCGCGAACGTCGTTGCGATGGCAAAGAAGCTGGTAAAGAAATAGAAGCGGATCGAATCTGTTTCGAGCTGCAGCGGCATACGAGGACTAGCGTGATCCCGAAAGCGAAAGGGATCACGCGAAGTCCTGATGGGGCGATGCTCAGGTATTTCAGGGGACGCGGATGACGCAGGACGAAGCGAAACTGCTGGTCGCGAAACGCGCGGTCGAGTTCGTTCAGGACGGAATGGCTGTCGGGCTGGGCACAGGCACGACGGCGACGATGTTCATCCGCGAACTCGGCGCTCGCGTGAAGCAGGGACTGAAGATTCGTTGCGTGGCCTCAAGCGATGCCAGCCACGATCTCGGCCTGTCGCTGGGCATGGATGTGACGACCCTCAACGAACTCCCGGAACTCGATCTCTATGTCGACGGCGCGGACGAGGTAGGCCCCGAACTCGCCCTCATCAAAGGCGGCGGCGGCGCTCTCCTGCGCGAGAAGATTGTCACCAGCGCCTCGAAGCAGTTTCTCGTAGTCGTGGACTCGACCAAGTTAGTCGAGCATCTCGGCAGATTTCCTCTTCCGGTAGAAGTCATCAAGATGGCGCTCCCAATCGTCGAACCGAAGCTAGCTGCATTGGTCCTCCACCCAAAGCTGAGGCAAGCAAAGACCGGCGATGGTCCCTTCTTAACCGACGAAGGCAACTACATTCTCGACTGCGCCTGCGGCATCATCGAGGAACCCGAAGCTCTCGCAGCCGAAATCCGCAGCATTGTAGGTGTTGTAGAGCATGGGCTTTTCCTCGGAATGGCGACAATGGCCCTCGTGGCCAGAGAGGATGGCGTAACCGAACATCGCGCCTAGCCGCGGCATTCCCTGCATCGCGGTCCCGCGGCACAGCGTCTTATACGAATATGGCTAACTCCACACAAACACCGCAAAGAGTCTGGTTCATCACAGGAGCATCCACCGGCTTAGGCCGCCTGCTCGCCGAGGAGACGCTGCGCGCAGGACACAAAGTCATTGCTACCGCGCGTAAGCCGGAACAGATCGCCAACCTCGGAGATCGCTACGCTGACCGCTGCCTCGTCCTGCCCTTGGACGTTACCAATCAAGCACAAGTAGATTCAGCCGCAGCCCAGGCAATCGCAAAGTTCGGCAAAATCGACGTCCTCGTCAACAACGCCGGATACGGCGTCGCCGGCGCAATCGAAGAGGCCTCCGAATCAGAGTTCATGCCGATGTATGAGACCAACGTCTTCGGCCTCCTCCGCGTAACCCGCGCCTTTCTGCCGCAGCTTCGCAAGCAGCGCAGCGGACACATCCTCAATCTCTCATCGATCGGCGGCCTGATAGCCAGCCCTGGCCTCGGCTACTACAACTCAACCAAGTTCGCCGTCGAAGCTCTCTCCGAATCGCTGGCCGCGGAACTCGCACCTCTCGGCATTCACGTGACCATCATCGAGCCCGGCCCCTTCCGCACCGACTTCCTCGGCCGCTCCGGCGTTCTCGCTGAAACCCGCATCCCCGACTACGACAACACCGCCGGCAACATGCGCAAGTACTTCGCCGAAAACGATGGCAAGCAGCCGGGCGATCCACTTCGCGCAGTCCACGCAATGATGCAGGTAGTCGAATCGCCCAATCCGCCGTTACGTCTCCTACTCGGCAAAAGCGCATTGCAGCGGCTTCGCGCCAAACTCGAAAACTGGCAGAAAGAGATCGCCGCATGGGAGCCGGTAACAGCCGGCGCAGATTTTCCGGAGGGCAAGTAATTTTTTTCGAAGTAACGCGACTGTTTTTTTGATCGCCGCAGTTCAAACGTAAATCGCAATAACCCGGCCTGAATGCCGCATTGGAGAGAAAACATAATGGAACTAGGAATCATCGGACTCGGCAAGATGGGCTTCAACATGGCAGAGCGTCTGCGTCTCGCCGGTCACAAGGTCGTCGGTTTCGACTTCAACAAAGACGCAACCGCGAAGCTGACCAAGGCCGGCTCGCTCGGTGTCGATTCTCTCGAAGACCTGGTGAAGAACCTCGCCGCCCCCCGCGCCATCTGGATCATGGTTCCCTCCGGCGACCCCGTCGACGAGACGATCGCAAAGCTGCGGCCCCTGATGAAAAAGGGCGACACCTTCATCGACGGCGGCAACTCCAACTACAAAGACACGCAGCGCCGCCATGCCGAACAGACCGCCAAGGGCTTTCACTTCGTCGACTGCGGAACCTCCGGCGGAGTCTGGGGACTCAAAGAGGGATACAGCCTGATGATCGGCGGCGATCAAGAACCGGTCGAGCGACTCCGCCCCATCTTCGAAACCCTCGCCCCCGCGAAGGATCAGGGCTGGGGACACGTCGGCCCCTCCGGCGCAGGACACTTCGTCAAGATGGTGCACAACGGAATCGAATACGGCATGATGCAGGCATACGCAGAGGGCTTTTCGATCATGCACGCGAAGACCCCGCTCAATCTCGACCTGCCGCAGATCTCGCGCATCTGGCAAAAGGGTTCCGTCGTCCGTTCCTGGCTTCTCGATCTCACAGCAGACGCGCTCTCCAAAAACCCAAAGCTCAGCGGTCTCAAAGCATTCGTCCCAGACTCCGGCGAAGGCCGATGGACGGTCACTGAAGCGATCGACCTCAACATCTCCGCGCCGGTCATCACCGAATCGCTCATCCGCAGGCTGCGTTCGCGCGAGGAAAACAACTTCACCGATCGCATGATCTCCATCATGCGCGGCGCATTCGGCGGTCACGACGTCAAGAAGGCGTAGTCGCAGACGGACTGCACCGACAACGAAATCGCAATGCTAACCAAGCAGGAGAGATCGATGGAAACCCTGATCAGCGAAACAAGCCCAGCAGCCGCAACGCAGCAGCCGGAGCGCACTCCGGACCCATGCATCGTCGTCATCTTCGGCGCATCCGGCGACCTCACCAAGCGCAAGCTGCTGCCCGCGCTCTATCACCTGGAGCAGTCCGGGCTTCTGCCCAAGGACTTCGCAGTCGTCGGCGTAGCCCGGCGGCCGCTCGAGCAGACCTTTGCCGCCGACATGAAGGACGGAATCCTCAGCGGCGGCGGCGTCGACAAGGACGACGCCAAGCTCGACCCATTTGTCAGCCGCGTCTACTACCACGCAATGAACTTCGACGATGCCGCCGGTTACGACGCGTTGAAGACCATGCTCGCCGATCTCGACACAAAGTACGGCACCAAGGGAAATCGTCTCTTCTATCTCGCAACCGCGCCGGAGTACTTCTCCGACATCATCAAATACCTCGGCGATCACTGTATGGCGAGGCCCGCGGACTGCGGCGACGGCAAAAACTGGGTGCGCATCATCATCGAGAAGCCCTTCGGCCACGACCTCGAATCTGCCCGCACGCTCAACGATGAGGTCAACAAGGTCTTCGACGAAAATCAGATCTTCCGCATCGATCACTACCTCGGCAAAGAGACGGTACAAAACATCCTCGTCTTCCGCTTTGCCAACGGCATCTTCGAAAACGTGTGGAACCGCAACTACATCGATCACGTCGAGATCACCGCCGCCGAGAGCATCGGCATCGAAGGCCGCGGCCCGTTCTACGAGACCGCAGGCGCGCTCCGCGACGTCGTGCAGAACCACGTGATGGAGCTGCTCAGCTTCGTAGCGATGGAGCCGCCCGTCTCCTTCGCCGCAGATTCCGTGCGTGCCGAGAAGGTCAAGGTATGGAAGGCCGTTCAGCCCATCCACACAGCCGACACCGTGCGCGGCCAATACGGCCCGGGCATCGTCGACGGCAAGCAGGTTGTCGGATATCGCCAGGAGGACCGCGTCCATCCTCGTTCGCAGACGGAAACCTACGCAGCGCTTCGCCTTGAAATCGACAACTGGCGCTGGGCTGGCGTGCCCTTCTACATTCGCGCAGGCAAGCGGCTCGCAAGGCGCGTCACCGAGATCAGCATTCAGTTCAAGCTCCCGCCGCAGTTGCTCTTCAAGGACGCGCAGGCCAAAGGAGCCGAAGGCATTCGTCCGAACGTCCTCTCCATGCGCATTCAACCCGACGAGGGCATTACCCTGCAGTTCGGCGCAAAGGTTCCCGGCCCGACCATGAACATCAGCAAGGTGAACATGGACTTCAGCTACGCCGAGGCCTTCGGCAAGTCTTCGGCCAACGGATACGAGCGTCTTCTCCTCGACGCCATGTTCGGCGATGCCACTCTCTTTGCACATCGCGACGGCGTCGAAGCAACCTGGTCACTCATGACGCCAATCCTCAAAGCCTGGGCCAACGACCCCATCCGCGATCTCCCCAACTACGCTGCAGGAACCTGGGGACCCGCGACCTCCGACGCTATGATGAAGAGCGACGGCCGCAGATGGCGCAAACTCTAATCCGCTGAAGGGACAGCACCTCAATGCCACGTCCACTAACTGTTACTTATCGCATCCTGCCAACTCCGGCGGCCACAGCTCGTGCCGCCGCGGAGCTCTTCACCAAAGCCGCCATCAATGCAGCTGCAGCTCGCGGCGTCGCCCGCGTCGCCATCTCAGGCGGCACAACACCAAAGGCGATGTTTGCTCTGCTGGCGAACCCTGCGGAGCCGTTCCTCAAGCAAGTGCCGTGGGATCGCCTCGAGCTCTACTGGGTCGATGAGCGCTGCGTGCCGCCGGACAACGCCGAGTCGAACTATCGCATGACTAACGAAGCCTTGCTCTCGAAGGTGCCGCTCACGGCCGGGCGAATCCATCGCATGGAAGGCGAGCTCGATCCAGAGGTTGCAGCGGCGCGTTACGAATCCACTATCCGCAACACCTTCAAACTCGAGGGAGCCCAGACTCCAACCTTCGATCTTGTGCTGCTCGGCATGGGCGACGATGGCCACACCGCCTCGCTCTTTCCCCACACCGAGGCGCTCAACGAGATGAGCCACATCGTCGTGCCCAACCACGTCCCGCAGAAGGACACCTGGCGCATCACGCTCACCTGGCCCGTCATCAATCAGGGCAGGGAAGTCGCGTTCCTCATCGAGGGCGCAGGCAAGACGCAGGTGCTGCACGATGTCTTTCTTGGCCCCTACCAGCCCGAGACCTATCCGTCGCAGCTCATCCGTCCAGCAAGCGGCCAGCTCGCCCTCTTGCTCGACGTCGCCGCAGCAGCTAAGCTGCCAGCACCGAAGAACTCCGATTCCGCCGGTACGCTGGAGCTGAAATAAAATGATTCTCGCTGGAGATGTTGGTGGAACCAAGGTCCATCTTGCACTGTACAGCTTTGCAAACGGCCGCCTGCAGGCCATCCGCGATCAGAAGTTTCCCGCCCACAACTTTGGAAGTCTCGACGCTGTAGTCGACGCGTTCCTCTCTGCCGGTACCGAGAAGAAGGAAGAGATCGTCGGAGCATGCTTCGGCTGTCCCGGCCCGGTTCGCGATGGCCGCCTGAAGCTGACCAACCTCCCGTGGACGCTCGACACGCGCGATCTCGAAAAATCCCTCACAATCCCGAACATCTCTCTGATTAACGACCTCGAAGCGAACGGATACGGCATCCCCGAACTCGCGCCGGAGAGCATCTACTCCCTGCATGATGGTGATCCTGAGGCAACCGGCCACGCGGGCCTGATCGCCGCCGGCACCGGCCTCGGCGAAGCGCTGCTCATCTGGAATGGCAAGAAGCACAGGCCCATCCCCTCCGAGGGCGGCCACAGCGACTTTGCCGCCCGCAGTAATCGCGAGATCGCATTACTCGAATATCTGCGCAGCACTCTCAAAGGCCGCGTAAGCTGGGAGCGCGTCGTCTCCGGCCTCGGCATCAAAAACGTCTACGCCTTCCTGCGCGACGTCGAAAAAATCAACGAGCCCGGCTGGCTGCACGACCGCATGCTCACCGAAGATCCCAACGCAGTCATCGCTCAGTGCGCCGAAGATGGCTCAAGCTCAATCTGTTTCGAGACGATGAAAATTTTTACTGGAGCCTACGGAGCCGAAGCCGGCAACATCGCGTTAAGGGTACTGGCAACCGGTGGTATCTACCTCGGCGGCGGAATCGCTCCGAAGATTCTGCAGACGCTCCGCAACGGAACCTTCCTTCAGGCATTCCTCGACAAGGGACGCATGTCCCCGCTCCTGCAGTCGATTCCTGTCCGCGTCATCCTCGACGACACCTGCGCGCTCCTCGGGGCCGCTGCCTACGCCGAGGCCAAAGCCGCGGAGAACACCGGCCACTCCGAGCGCGCCGACTCCATGCAGCACTAACTCACAACATTCCCGTCCCGTCAGGGTTCAGTTCGCCTCAGGAGCCATGTGCCATCAGCCAGTCTGGATTTTTCGCAGCGTGCCGACCTGGTCGAGATGATGGACCGCCCTTGCACCTACGAGGAACTGCGCGACTGCCTCCACGACATCGCCCGCGTAAACCGCCTCACCTTCGCCTACCGCCCGACCATCGCCTGGATGGAAAAACTCATCGCTACTCATCCGCCGTCAGCCCCTCTCCGCGTGGTTGACGTAGGCTGCGGCTACGGCGACACCCTGCGTAAGATCGACTCCTGGGCAACGAGCCGCGGAATCCCCGTCACCCTCACCGGAATCGACCTGAACCCCGATGCAATCCGTGCCGCAAAAGAAGCAACTCCATCCACGCAGCGCATCGTGTGGATAGTTGGCGACGCACTCTCCGACGCAGCGACGGGCGAAGTAGACGTAGTCATCAACTCTCTCCTCACCCATCACCTCACCGACACACAAATCGTCCACTTCCTCCGCTGGATGGAGCAACGCACGCGCCTGGGATGGTTCATCAACGATCTCCATCGCCAGCCCGTCCCTTACCATCTCTTTCGCCTGCTCACGCGTTTCACCAACTGGCATCCCTTCGTCAAATACGACGGCCCCGTCTCCATCCGCCGCAGCTTCCTCGCGCAGGATTGGCGGCAACTAGCCACAGCCGCGGAGCTCTCCCCCGGCGCCATCTCGATTCAGGAGCACCGTCCCGCCCGCCTCTGCGTCAGCCGAATCAAATAGCATCGCCCATCGTCTTCCCGCCTCACGCTCGCCAAAAAAATCATTAATATGGAGGCAGAGGCCCATTCATGTCGTTTCGCACCACCCTTCCAGCTCTCTCTGCCATCCTTCTCGCCACAAATTTCGCAGCCACTTCCGCAGCGAACGCGCAACGCCTCCCCACCAACGTCCATCCCGAGCACTATTCCCTCGCCCTCACCCCCGATCTGCTCGCCGCCACCTTCCGCGGCGAAGAGACCATCGACGTCTCCCTCGACGCGCCCAGCAAGACCATCACGCTCAACGCAGCCGAAATCACCTTTGGCGAAGTCAAAGCCTACGCTCTCCCGGTCACTGCCTACTCCTACGGCAAGCTTGGCTCCCAGCCCGTACCCCTGACGGCGCTTGAAGCCGACAAGCATCCGCAGACCGCGCAAGTCACCCTCGACGAAGCCAAACAGCAAGCCACCTTCACCTTCGCCAACGAACTTCCCGCCGGCAAAGTCACCCTCGCGATTCACTACACCGGCATCCTCAACAACAAACTCCGCGGCTTCTACCTCTCCAAAACCAAACTCCGCAACTATGCCGTCACGCAGTTTGAAGCCACTGACGCCCGCCGCGCCTTCCCCTCCTTCGACGAGCCGGCCCTCAAAGCCACCTTCGACATCGCCCTCACCGTCGATGCCGCCGACACCGTCATCTCCAACACCAACCAGATCTCCGACAAGCCCGGCCCCATCGCGGGCAAGCACACCCTGCGCTTCGCCACAACGCCGAAGATGTCCACCTACCTCGTTGCCTTCCTCGTCGGCGACTTCAAGTGTACCGATGGCAAATCCGAAGGAGTCCCCATCCGCGCCTGCGCCACGCCCGACAAAGTCGAGCTGACAAAATTCGCGCTCGAATCCGCCAAATACATCCTCCACTACTACGACACCTACTTCGGTATCAAATACCCCATGCCGAAGCTCGACATGGTCGCCCTCCCTGACTTTGAAGCCGGCGCAATGGAAAACTTCGGCTGCATCACCTATCGCGAGACCGATCTCCTCACCGACCTCAAGACCGGCGACATCCCTTCGAAAAAGCGCGTCGCCCAGGTAGTCGCGCACGAGATGGCCCACCAGTGGTTCGGCGACATGGTCACCATGCAGTGGTGGGACAACCTCTGGCTCAACGAGGGATTCGCCACCTGGATGGAGACCAAGCCCGTCGCCATCTGGCATCCCGAGTGGAACTTCAACCAGGACGACGCCCAGTCTCTCGACGAAACCCTCAACCTCGACGCGCAGAAGACCACCCGTACCATCCGCGCCACCGCCAACACGCCCGACGAGATCGACGAGATGTTCGACGGCATCGCCCACGGCAAAGCCGGCGCAGTCATCGGCATGGTCGAAAATTATCTCGGCAAAGAAGTCTTCCGCCAGGGCGTACACAACTATCTCCAGGCGCATCTCTACGCCAACGCCACAGCCGAAGACTTCTGGAACGCCCAGACCGCCAACTCCCATCTCCCCGTAGACAAAATCATGTCGAGCTTCGTCACCCAGCCAGGCGTCCCTCTGCTCACCTTCGGCGACCGCCAGGCCGGCGGATTCCCCGTAGATCAAAGTCGTTTCTTTTTGTCGGCGGAGGAGACTCGGCGCCCGCAGGCCAACCAGGCACAGCAGTGGACCATCCCTGTCTGCGTCAAAACGAACAAGCAGCCGATCTGCCAGGTGATAACACCGGATCTCCACTCGTCGTTGCCCATTCCGACGGATGCCGGGATGCCGGTCTTTTATGCCAACGCCGACGGCAAGGGCTATTACCGCACTCTCTACACGCCCACGCAGTACAAGGCGATCGTCGACAAGGCTGAGAGCACCCTCACTCCATCCGAGAAGATCAGTCTCCTCAGCGATCGCTGGGCTCTCGTGCACTCCGGACAAGGCAAAGTCGGCGACTATCTCGACCTGGTCCTAGCCCTCAGGCGGGACCCCAACGCCGCCGTCCTCGACACCGCGCATCAGCAGATGCAGAAGATCGAAGAGGACATCGCCACTGGCGACGACCGCGCGAAACTCGACGCCGTGGTCCGCAACCAGCTCGGGCCTGTCTACACCGCGCTCGGCAACCCCGCGAAGGGCGAAAGCTTCGACCGCCAGCAGCTTCGCGGCACTCTCTTCGAGATGCTCGGCGAGGCGCACGACCCCGCCGTGCTCAACCAGGCGCGGCAGTTGTCCGCCAGGGTCTTCGCCGCAGAAAACAAAAAGGATAAATCGCTCGACGCCACTCTCTCCGACGCAGCCGTTCTGGTCAGCGCCACCAACGGCGACGCAGCCTTATATGACAAGCTGCTTCTCGTCAGCAGGAACTCTCTCGACCCAGGCGAAAAATCCGACGCGCTCCGCACCCTCGCCCGCTTCAACAATCCAGCCCTCGTCCAGCGCACCCTCGACTACACCGTCTCCGGCGAGGTTCGCAACCAGGATAGCGGCGCTGTTCTCGATGTCCTTTTGCGTCACAGCCAAACCCGCGATCAGGCATGGCAATACATCCGGAAAAACTGGGATAAGGTGCATGCGCAGTTAACAGTTTCCTCAGGCGTTCAACTCGTCGCCGCGACCGGCAGCTTCTGCACCGTCCAGCGACGCGAGGAGGTGACCGATTTCTTCGCCACCCACAAGGTCGAAGCCAGCGAACGCACACTTGCTAAAGCGGTTGACAGCATCAACGGCTGCATTCAACTCCGCTCCGCGCAGGAAGTAGATCTTCGCAAATGGCTCGACGAACAGGGGAGACCTTGACCTGTTCGCGCAAACCGTTTCCGCGTTTTTTCGTTGAGTTTCCGCATTTTCTTAGTGAAGCGAAGCACTCTGCGTGGTATTTAGAAAGACACTCTCACGCTCTTTGTAGACAAGATATTAAAAGTTAACTGATACACAGAAAGTGTTATGTAACAATAGTCATTCCGCGTTGACTTTCAACTTTCGTGACGGTACCTTCCCAATTGAGGACACAAATGAAGAAAACCTCCCTAACACTTGCCGCCATCGCCCTCCTCTTCGTCGCCCTCCCCGTGTACGCGCAGGATGACGGTCCCGGCGGATGCGACAACTCCCCAGAAAACCCAACAGCGATTCTTGCCGTGGTGGGCTCGGCCGGTGCACTTCTAGCATCGCTGCGGGCACGCGTCAAGATTCGTAAAGATTCCTCCAAATAAATAAAATAGGCAAGCCTGGGAGACCACCTGGGAATCACCACTTGGGAAACCTCCAGGTGCATCTCGTGAAGTGAATCTGTATGTCGACTTTTCCGGTTGCCGCTGATGACAGCCCGCTCCTCTCTGATCGAGCGGCTGGAATCAGCGTGCCCCGTTATGCAGCCCTCGCGGCCCTCCTCGCCGTCCTCGGTCTTTCCACCATCGGATCAACAATTAACGCGCTCTGGTTTCTCTGGACCACCGATGCGCTGAAGTCCATCGGCATGTTCATCCCTCTGGTCAGCTTTGTGCTCGTCCTCAGGGCATGGAGATCGATCGGGTGGGAGATGGAGGGCAACTGGTGGGGTCTCGTCATCCTTGTCGCGACCGCCGCCATCGTTCACATCCGCGACCAATCCATCATTGTCTTTGTCCTCTCGCCCCAGTGGTCCATCTATATTCCTCCGCACTCGCTGGTGGTATTTGCCTACGGCGCCGGCGTGGTTCTCCTCTTCGGCGGCACTCGACTCTTCCGCGCCTCTCTGTTTCCCCTGGTTCTTCTGTGGTTCGTCAACCCCATCCCCCACATCTTCAATGTATTCGTCGACCTGCCCCTGCAGCGAGCCTCTGCTCACGTCGCCCGATCCTTTGCTATCGCGCTCGGCCAGCCTCTTAGTCCTGATCAGTTGCGCCTCATGTTCACGCCGAGCTTTGGCATGTTCATCGCTCCCGGCTGCAACGGCATTCGCGGGGCCGTCACCATGGGCTTCATCGCCCTCATCACCGGATACGTCTATCGCTTCCGCTGGCACGCGCACGCCGCTGTAGTCGCTGGCGCTGTTCTGCTCGGCTATCTCTTCAACTTCGCCCGCCTCTGTCTCCTCGTCCTCTACTATCTGGTCGCGCTCCACTTTCCCTGGCTGCAGAGCCGCGCGAAGATGGGCGACTACATCATCGGAGGCTGCCTCTTCCTTGTCGGCACCTTCCTTCTCTTTGAGGTCGTGCGCCGCCTCAGAGAATCCCCCGGCCAGATCAAGTCGCCGGCCTTGAATTCGAAGCTGTTTGTCCCTGTAACAGGTTCCTCCTTCAACCTGCGCTTTGCTGCGATGATCGCTCTCGTGCTCTTCGGCGGCTACGGAGTGGCACGCGCCTACGCGTTCAACCAAAGCTTCGCCGCACAGACTAAGGCCGACCAAAACACTCTCGGACAATTTCCAAAGCGCATTGGCGCCTACACCCTCGCGCGCTCCTGGAATGAAAACTTCATCACCGGCCCGCTCATCTTTCACTGGGCGCAGTATGTGCCGGATGATGGAGGCACCAACATCTCCTTCGGTATCTCTCCGGTCCTCGGCTCCCACGACACTTTGATCTGCCACTCCGCACGCGGCGAAGATCCGCTCTGGCGCGACCAGATCACGGTCGCCACCGCAGGCAACGTCCCCATCAACTTCTCCGGGGCATTCTTCGCAGATGGTGCAACCCAGTATCTCGAAGCCACCACCATATGCAACGGCGCAACCTGCGGCGAATTTTCGAGCGACCGCTCCAGCTTTGGCCTCGTCTACAGCAAGCCCACCGCCCACGCTCTCATCTCGCAGGATCCCCAGCGCCCTATCCCGATTCTGATCAAAGCGGAGACCCTCGACACCACGCTTCCCCCTGCAGTGGCCCGTGAACAGATGATCGCGGCTATCCGCTCCTTCCTGGCCTCGGTCGATCTCGCCGCTCTCACGCAACCGTACCGCCACCAGTAGCTACGCCTGCTATCGTTAATCCCGTGAGATCATCTCTTCCCCTCCCCCTCGCGTTGGTATTGGCTGTCGTTGTGTTTTCCTTGGTTGGATGTAGCGGCTCCGACACTCCCGCCACTCACCCGACACTAACCGTCACCGCTGCCAACACAAGCCGAGTCTACGGAACCGCCAACCCAACCTTCACCGCTACGGCCACTGGAGCGCAGAACGGTGACACCTTCACCTTTACCGCGTCCACTACTGCGACGTCCGCTTCGCCCACCGGCACCTACTCGATAGTTCCTGTCGCCACTGGCACGAATCTTGCCAACTACAGCGTCGTCTACGTCAACGGAACTCTCACCGTCACCTCGGCCTCCCTTACCGTGACGCCCAACAACCAGAGCATCGTCGCAGGATCTGCACTGCCAACTCTCACCGCGACGATCACAGGCTTCGTCAATGGAGATACGTCCGGTGTCGTCACCGGTACTCCCGCTCTGACCACGACCGCAACCACCTCCTCTCCGGCCGGCTCCTACCCGATCACCGCAGCAGTCGGAACTCTCGCCGCCGCCAACTACACCTTTACCTTCGGCGCCGGCGCCCTCACCATCACTCCGTCCATCTTCGCTGGAAAAGCGATGGCTGGCACGGAACCCGTCGCCGGGGCTTCGGTTCAGCTCTACGCTGCAGGCACAAGTGGAAACGGCTCGGCGGGAACGCCGCTGTTAACATCTGCCATCACTACGGATTCCACCGGGGCATTCGAAATTCCGGCTGGATACGCCTGTCCCGCTCCCGCGTCGCAGCTCTACCTCATCGTTCGAGGCGGCCAGGTTGGAAGCGCCGCCGAAAATCAAGCCATTACCCTGGCAACCGTCGTCGGGCCATGCAATCAGATTGCGGCGTCATCTTTCACCGTCAACGAAGTCACCACAGCCGCTACCTCCTGGGGACTAGCCCAATTTCTCACCATGGGCGGCAACATC
>Ga0208193_1000424_pt1 | contig 23964 bp, 25 predicted proteins | sample June2015DPH_17_2_FD_184716 | JGI IMG/M metagenome (GOLD analysis project Ga0208193, IMG submission 184716) | Peatland microbial communities from SPRUCE experiment site at the Marcell Experimental Forest, Minnesota, USA - June2015DPH_17_10... | ecosystem: Environmental > Terrestrial > Soil >... | reverse complement strand
GGCAAGCGAAAACCCGGCAGCGATTTTTATCGGGGGCGATCTTGTTTATGAGGGTAGCAATCCTGAGGACTATGAAACTTACAAGACTGAAACCACCGCATGGTCGCAGGCCAAGATCCCGATATTCCCGGCGCTCGGTAACCATGAGTTTGAAGGCTGCGACAAAGATTTGAGCCCTTGTCTTGAGAACTGGTGGAGAGCGACCGCCCCGAGCGGCGTGCGCTCCTTCCGCTGGTACTCCGTGACTGTCGGGCCGAAGGTCCTGGTACTCGTACTGGACTCAGATTCATCCCTCAAGCCCGGAAGCGAACAACGGAGTTGGTTTGAACAGCAGATTACACATACGGGTTCCCGAGTGGAATTCGTCTTGGTCGTGCTGCATTACCCGCCCGTTCGGGACCCCATCTTTCCAAGGGCCAAGGACGAGAAGGAAATTGCGCGCTATCTGTCCCAGCATACGCACTCGCTCCACGCCCGAATCGTCGTTGTGGGCAGCCACATACACAACTACGAAAGATTCCGCCGCGACGATATCACTTATTTGGTCAGCGGCGGGGGAGGGGCAAAGCCCGTCCCGGTGCTTCGACTGTTTGGAGAGCTTTCCAAGCTGAATACCGCCGTGAACTTTCACTACATACGTTTCCGGCTCGAGAGCGGAAATTTGCAAGGGACCATGGTGCGATTCGACCCCAACCGTCCTGCCGAGTCCGCTTGGGGAGAGCCGGATCGCTTCGAGGTCGAAGCCAGGGACAGCCTGCCGCTTCGCAAAAATGGGGAGACACAATAAACTCAGCGGGATTCACGCTCGCCGGGATCGACGATGGGAAAAAGTCTTGTAATATTATAGTGTTAAATCGTATACTTCGCGTAATAACGTATATTCCGTCAAGCCGTGATTAATGCCGGAGGCTGTGGAATATTACGCAGAGGGGAGAAAACCTTTTTTGGGAAATGCCTGCTCCAGAACTTCGATGAAGGCGCGGACTTTGGCGCCCATGAGACGACGCGAACTGTGCAGGGCCCAGATTTCGACAGGAGGACCCTCTTGCTTTCCCCATGCCACCAGCCGACCCGCGGCAATGTCATCGGCCACGAGCATTTTGGGCAGTAATGCGGCCCCGGCACCCGCCAGCACGGCATCCCGCACCATTGCGAGGGACGACAGCCGCAGCACGGGCTCCGGTCTCAAGTCGACGGTCCGGCGATTGTCGCCTCTCATGTGCCAGATGAGATCTTGTCTCGATGACACTAGCAGCACGGCCTTCACGCCAATCTCCTTGTCGCCACTTTTGGGTCGAACTGGCCGCCCAACCTCGGGGGACGCTACGATGAGCCGCTCGTCCCTCAGGAACGGTCGCCCGACCAGAAGCTGCTCGGCCGTCGGATCAACCCTAATCACCAAATCATAGCCGTCCTCTACCGGATCGACCCGTCGATCCTCGGCGACGATTTCCAGCTGTACGTCCGGATAAGCCAACGCAAAGCGAGCGCCGATGCGCCCAAGGGCTGCGTGAGCAAACAGCGTCGGCGCGCTCACGCGTAGGCGCCCACGAGGCGTTGAAGTACCCAGTGCCACCGCCTCGGCGATCTCCCCGAGTTCGGACAGTAACCCTTGAGTTCGTTCGTGAAGGGTCCGACCCTCCTCCGTCAATCGCAGCGTTTGGCCACCCCGTTCGATGAGCCTCGTGCCCAGGCTCTGTTCAAGCTCAGCCACGCGTCGCGACAGCGTGGCCTTCGCCCGGCCTGAACGGCGACTGGCCCGTCCGAAACCGCCATGTGTGGCCACCAGGTTGAAATCGGTCAAGGCTTGGAGGTCCATAGGTGTTCCAATTATGAGACGAGGAGTCTCTATTGTAGTGACTTTGAAACTCAATATGAAACGACTATTCTGACTCTCAGATCGAGCGGCATCTCGCACGCTCAAAAGGAGTCACATGTCAATTTTAGTCACCGGTGCCACGGGCACGATTGGTTCTCAGGTTCTTTCATATCTGGCCGGACGAGATGCGCAGGTGCATGCGCTGACGCGCTCGCCCGACACCGCGAAACTCCCAGCTGCAGTCATTCCAGTCGATGGGGATCTCGCCGACGTCGACGCCCTACGCGCGGCCATGAAGGGGGTCGACACGCTGTTCTTGCTCGCCCCGAACGTCGCCGACGAACTGACGCAGGCCATGCTGGCGTTGAGTGTCGCCAGGGACAACGGCATCAAGGGCGTCGTTTACCTCTCGGTATTCAAGGGGGACACCTACACGGACGTGCCGCATTTTGCCGGCAAGCGCACCGTCGAGCGCATGATCGAAGGGCTTGGCGTTCCCGCGACCATACTGCGACCGGCCTATTTCATCCAAAACGATCTTCGTCAAAAAGCGCCCCTTCTCAATCTCGGCGTCTACGGTATGCCGATCGGCTCGAAGGGCGTGTCGATGGTGGATATCCGCGATATCGGCGAAGCCGCCGCCATTGAGCTTCTTCGTCGACACCGCGCGCCTGCGGCACTTCCCATTGAGACCTATAGCCTGGTCGGGCCGGACAGCCTGACCGGCGAGCAGATCGCGACGATCTGGGGCGAAGCGCTGGGGCGCAGTGTGCGCTACGGGGGCGATGATCTCGTCGCGATGGAGCAGCGCATGAAAGGCATGATGCCGAGCTGGCATGCCATGGACCTGCGTCTGATGCTGAGCCGGTACCAGACGGACGGCGCGGTGGCGAGTGCCACGGATTTGGCCCGCCTCACCACGCTGCTCGGCCATGCGCCCCGCTCTTATCGCGCCTTCGCGAAGGATGCTGCCAGCCAGTGGGCGGCTGGCTGATAGAAGACACGGAACGTTGGACGAGCACCGACGAATTGCGTCAACCACAGCGGCTTCCGTCGAGAGATGCGGTCAAGGTCGAACTCGCTGAAAATGGGGCCGTAAATCATGGCGCATCACGGTTGCGCAAAAGGCGCATGAGCAAGTCGAGCAATGTCTGCTGCTCTTTCTCCGACAAGACCGAATACAGGTCCGCAAGCACCTCACTCATGATTCCTTGCCCGGCCTTGAGCACGCGCTCGCCTTTGGTTGTGAGCTTATGTTCGATGCGCCGCCCTTCGCCCGGTCGACGCTCGATCAGGCCTTGCGCTTCCAGCCGGTTGGCCAGCGTACCGAAGGCCTGGTCGGACTGGAACGTCGCCCTGGCCAGCACATGGGCGGAAGCTCGAGGATTGCGATCGATGGCGCGTAGTGCGTCCCACTGCACGAGGGTCGTCCCCGCGGTGCCAAGCTGCTCGTCCACCGAACGATGCTGCTGATACTGCACCTGCTTGAGCGTTCGTCCCAGGAGTTTCAGATCGATAGGCATGGCCCAGATTGTAGCTGGTATATAAACTTGTTTATATCAATATATTTATATATGATGAGCATCATGGACCGATCCCGCGGCAGCGGGCGAGGCAATCTGGCGCAATCAGACCTGAAATCATGAACACCCAAACTCAATCCGCAGTAGTCAATTTGCTTCCCGATCTTTCCATCGCCATGAAGACGGCCGGCGAGGGACGCGTTGTCCTGGTTTTACATGGCGGCGGTGGACCTGCCACGGTTGAAAGCATGTCCGGCCGTCTGGCACAACACGCACGCACGCTGACGCCAACGCACCCGGGCTGGAACGGAACGCCTCGACCTGAATGGCTCGATGGGGTCGATGATCTCGCCCAGGCTTACCTGGACTATCTCGCAGATCATCAGCTGCATGATGTCGTCGTCGTGGGTTCGTCCGTCGGCGGCTGGATCGGCGCGGAAATGGCCTGTCGCGATCGCGGAGGCATCATTTCCAGACTGGTTCTGATCAATGCCGCAGGCATCAGCGTCGAAGGTGAAGCCGTGCGGGACGTTTTCTCGCTGACTCCGCGCGATCTCGCCGAGTACAGCTTTTACGATCCGGATCGGTTTTTCCAGGACCCCGCCACGCTTCCTGCGGAGCATTTGGCCATGCGTCGGGCCAACATGACGGCGTTGCGGGTCTATGCCGGTGAACCGTACATGCACGATCCGGAATTGCTCGGCCGGCTTGGCAGCGTGCGCATCCCGACGCTGGTTATCTGGGGCGAGGGTGACCGGATCACCACGCTACGTTACGGTCAGGCTTATGCCGCGGCCTTCGCCAACGCGCGCTTCGAGACAGTTGCCAGAGCGGGCCACCTGCCGCATATCGAGCAAGGCGAGGTCACGCTGTCACTGATAGAGTCGTTTATCGCCTAAGCCTCGAGCGCGTCAGTCGGAGGGTAACGGATCCTGGGAGTGAGCAACGCACAATGCCGTCTGATCGATTTTCAGGCGCAACTGCAAATGTCGCGATTGGATGCAGAATGGGTGGATCTGCTCGAGGGTTTGGAAGAGGCTCTTGGTTGACTGCCGGGTAGCCGCGAGCGATCCTAGAGGCCAGATCGCGTACTACAACAAGAGGCAATTGCATGCGTGAATACCTGATGCCGATTTTCGTGGCCGCTGCTCTGGCGCTAGCCGGCTGCAACAAGTCGAAGTCGCCGGAAGATGTGTCGAAGGACGTAGCCAAAGCCGAGCAGAAGGCGGACAACGAGGTGACGAAGAGCGAAGAACGCGCGCAGAGCGCGCTGGATAAATCGTACGATAAGGTCAGTGACCAGGAGATTAAATTCAACAACGACGCTGCACACCAAACCTACAATGTGGCCGTCGCAAAAGCCGATGGCGACCGTAAAGTGGCCCTGGCGACTTGCGAATCGCAGAGCGGCGATGCTCAAAAGGCGTGCAAGGACCAGGCGGAAGCCGACTACAAGGTGGCGCGCGCAAATGCTAGGGCCGTCGCCGAGGTGGCCGTGCAGCAGCAGTAACATATCTGTCGCGCCTCACTATTGATATGGTCTGTAGATGTCAAGTCAGGAGGGCCTATGGATTTTCAGAATCGGCATGTCGTTGTTACTGGTGGAACGGGGGCGCTCGGCACAGCCGTCGTAGGTACGTTGCTGGCCGCGGGCGCCGTCTGCCACGTTCCTTATTTCAGCGAGGAGGGAGCGAAACGCTTCGCCCACCGCAATCACAAACAAGTCTCGATGGTGCCGCTCGGGAATCTCGCCGACGAGCCGGCCGTTACGGCCTTCTACGGTGGCTTGAACGCGCTGTGGGCGTCCATTCATATCGCCGGCGGGTTCGCATTTGCGCCCATCGCCCAGAGCGACAAATCCCTATTGACCGCACAGCTTGAATCGAACTTGATATCAGCGTACGTGTGCAGCCGGGCCGCAGTCGGTGCCTTCAGACGCGGACCGGGACCGGGCCGAATCGTCAATGTCGCGGCACGTCAGGCTTTGGAGCCACGCCTCGGCGCCAGTCTCACGGCCTATACTGCGTCGAAGGCCGGCTTGGCTGCCCTCACCGTGGCGCTGGCTGAGGAGGTCGCTCCGGAGGGTATCCTGGTGAATGCGGTCGCGCCGTCGATCATGGATACGCCCGCCAATCGCAATTCGATGCCCAAAGCAGATTTCGATGCGTGGCCGAAGGTCGAGGAAGTGGCGGCAACGATCGTTTTTCTGGCTTCACCGCAGAATGCCGTCACGCGTGGTGCAGTGGTGCCGGCATACGGGAAGGTATAGATGAATCGCGACCGAAGGACGCCGCTTCCGACAACGCGCCACCGCCGAATGCCATGTCAGCAATTCGGGCAGATGCTTCCCAGAGCCGTTTCGCAAGACCTATGTCCAAGCGCAGAGGATTGCCAAGGGACATTTGGCAGTTCGACCAATACTCACCGGTCATGCCTACAACCAGGGGACTCGCCGCCAACAGAGCCGGCGTTGCCGCTCGCTGTGCGGGCGATTGAGTGAAATGTCGCGCGATCGACTGAATGAGTCGCTGCGCCCGTGAAGTCCGATTCCCAGAAGCGCCGCAACGGAACGAATTGACCGCCACGCCTCGCGCATGCAAGCGACGCGACAGCTCCTTCGCAAAGAGCGCCGTGGTAAGCTCCGCTTGTCCATCAAACGCGCGGGAATCATAGAGCCGTCCACCGCTGAGATTGTCGAATATCGTGTCTTCCACACGACGCGCAATGATGTTCGCATCATCGTTGCTCCCAATCACGACCCGTCCTGTGCCACCGCGGACCAGCTCGGAGAGACGATTGACCAGCACAAATTGCGCGATGTGATCGGCGAAATGCCGCAATTCCAAGCAATTAATTACCACCGCATGCAGTGGACCCAGCCCGCGAACGGACTGCACCGCGGCATCGACGGAGGCGCGATCAGATGGGTCGCAGCCTAGGGGCGTCAGGGAGCGACCTGCTGCACTACATGCGGCCTGCGCGTCATCCAGCCTACGGGTTACGCCGATAACGTGCGCGCCGTTGGCGCTGAGCGCCTGCATGGTCGCGAACCCGACCTCTGAACTGCATTCAGTAACGAGGATTCGCCTACGTGTCAGATCGATGCCCGCCAACACTTGGTCTGCTGTCGAACGGGAACCGAAGGGTATTGCTTGTGCCATGTGCGCCATAATCGTGGCCCTTAAGCTGTCGATGCGATGTCGACGCTGGATCGACGCGATTCCGGACGGGGGAGGGTATGTGCGTTGATCGGCTTCGCCAGCAGATAGCGATCCCCTAACCATTCGACCGCGCGGGCAACGGCGCGGTCATAGTTCGACACCGGCGGGGATTGATGCGTGCGGTCTTGTTTCTGGGTCATATCACTACTCCTGCCAAAGTGGAAAAATTTCATCGCACGGCTAAGCGGCCGATCAATCCATCGTCCGCCGGACATCCAAACCTATGATTCGAGCCCTCGTCACCGCGATCTGCGTTTTCGCCCGGAGCCCGCTGCGAGGAAATCCATAAGTGACCGGTTTGGGCACAGTCAAAACCATATTGGAACAATGAGCGCATCGTCGAGGTGCGAAAATCAAAAGGCGCCGGGTTCGGGTAAGCGACAGGAATCGCCGAGTATTCGAAATGTGCGCCCTCGAGTTCAGCGCTGGTTGCCGTCAGTTCGAGGCTGGTTCTCATCATATGAGTCAGGCCCACGGAAATGCTTCGCGATAGGATTGATCGGAAGCGTAGCTGGACCGAGAGCGGCTCTTCGCTCAATCGCCCGTCGACGATGACATAGACGGCGGTGGGGCGGGGCACTGGGTCGAGCTGCCCGGGCGGGCGGGTGAGGGCCGCCGGTACTAGAAAGGGAGCGGCGGCGGTACCATCGACATGTGCCTCAACAATCAGCGCCCCGTGTTCCTGAACGCGAATGATCACCGGCGGAAACAATCCCGGCACGCTGGCTGATGCGATCAAGACGTCTCGGAAAAGAGCTTTCGCGCGATCACCGCCGTTCATGGCAATGGAACCTAAGTCCCACACGACTATTTCGCCCGTATCGACATTGGTGGTGGCTACCAGAAGCAACCGGCCCGAGGCCGCCTCGCGGGCCACGGCTTGAAGAAGCGCATCGGTGAGATAATGCTCGACCAACTGCGCGAGCGGCGAACCGCGATAGGCACTCGAACCAAAGAGCACGCCGAACCGATTAGGCTGCAGGAGATGCTCTGCTCGTCCGCTCGTGTAGGCTTCGGTCAGTTGGCGATTCCATTCAGCGCCGAGAAAGGCGTACGGCGCAATCAATGCACCGGCGCTGACTCCGGTGACCACGGAGAACTGGGGAAGCGAACCTGACTGTGCCAGCCCTACCAGAGCGCCGGCGCCGAAGGCGCCGTCCGCGCCTCCACCCGACAACGCAAGAATGCTGAAGGGCTCTGCCTGCCGCAGCCGTTGCGCTCGCTCGGCGACGCTTGCGATGGGGAGTTCAGCGAACTGCCCGTCGGCGCCCAAGGTTCGTATAGTTTCCGCCGATTCTCCCGACTCTCCCACGTGCGTCGCCGATGGCTCCCGGATGATGGCCGGCGCGCATCCACCGAGAGTGAGCAGGCTCGTCACACACAAGAGCAGTGCTGCTAGCCGGCTCACTTCAATGGCGCGCACGTTGGCTATCTCGGAGTGCCCGAGCTCACGGGCCAGTGCCGATCGATCAACCCAGCGAGAGCGATGAGATAACCGCCGGGCAACATCAACACGGCTATTGACGGTCCGAATTCTTGAAGCGCGAGACGCGCTCGCCGCAGCAAAGTGTTGATTTTGTTCATAAACATTCTCTCATTGTTGCCTTGGCTGTCTATGCCTAGGCAAACGATATGGCCAAAAAAATATCAGGCGTTTTGCAGCATCCTGCTCAAAAAGCCTTCCAGTTGGCGCGCCTCCGTCTTCGTGAAGCCTTGCAAGAATTGATTGAGTACCCGGACCGAGCATTCACGCAGCTTGGGTAGCGCCGCAAGACCCGCCTCCGTCAATTCCAGTTTCACCAACCGCCGGTCATCGGGACACCGACGCCGACTGATCAGGCCCTTTGCCTCGAGCCGGTCAATCATGCGAGTCATCGCCCCCGCATCGTACGAAAGGTCCTTGCACAGCTGCGTCACGGAGTCCACGCACTTGGATTTCGCGAGCACACTGATAACCACATATTGCGCGGCGCTGATCTCGAGAGCCGACAGGTCGGGATCTTTGGCGAGCACTTCATCAAGAGCATTCATGTGCGCAGCCCTGACCCGATACATCAATTGCCCCACGCAATTCGCGGGCTGATACGTCGCAAGGTCGTATATGTGCGGTTTAGAACTCAAGAGCGTTTACCTCCAGCGCAGGCTACTTGCCTAGGCAACAACTGTCAAGGCCGGCATTTCTGGCTGTGGGGGGAACGCCGCCCGCTGACCCGCCGCCTGGCAGGCGCGGCGGCTCTCGCACTGCAAAACCAGACGGTCTGAGCCCGCGTCACTACTCGAGCGCAACGGTTCTCGCACGACAGCACTCCGCGGACGGCGCGGACGGAGCGAGTGCGCGTTGCTACCAGATCCTTTCCCGACGACAATAAGGACGATCGACGCAACCACGTGATAGTGGAGGATGCTTCATGAGGCAATCCAATTTCCGATCTACGCAGCTGTCACGGCGGGACCTACTCGCACGCGTGGGAGGCGTGGGCTTGGCTGGGCTGCTCGGTGCATCGCCGTGGAAGGCCATGGCGGCGACAATTGTCGAGCTTCCCTTCGTCAATGGCCGGCGTGAACTGGTCACAAACTTCCCGCAGAAGGGCGCCATGCTCCTGCAGCGTACCCGCCCACCGTTGCTCGAGACGCCGTTCGACGTCTTTGGTCATGGGGTCTTCACGCCCAATGATCGCTTCTATGTACGCTGGCACCTGGCGAATATTCCCACCACCATCGACCCGGCCACGTTCCGGCTCGACATTCGCGGACATGTCCGGCAGCCGCTATCGTTGACGCTCGATGAACTGGTCGACAAATTTGAGCCCTACGAAATAGCCGCCGTCAACCAATGCTCCGGAAATTCACGAGGTTTCTTCGAGCCGCGGGTGGCCGGAGGGGAATGGGCCAATGGTGCCATGGGAAACGCCCTCTGGAAGGGGGTGCGTTTGAAGGACGTGCTCGATCGTGCGGGCGTCAAGGCGGGGGCGCTGCAGGTACGCTTCAATGGCCTCGACACCGGAGTGATTCCGCAGACACCCGATTTCATGAAATCGCTCGCGATCGATCATGCGCGCGATGGCGAGGTCATGATCGCCTACGCGATGAACGGAGAGCCGCTCCCGCTGTTGAACGGTTTTCCAGTCCGGCTGGTCGTGCCGGGGTGGTATGCGACTTATTGGGTGAAGATGCTCAACGATGTCGAGGTGTTGAGCGCACCCGATGATAATTTTTGGACCGCCAAGGCCTACACGATTCCCGACACACCGTTCGCCAACATCGTTCCAGGCCAGCAGGGCGTGAAGATGATCCCCATTAACCGAATGTTGCCGCGTTCGTTCTTCACCAATCTGAAGGACGGTGCCGTTCTGAAGGTTGGACAAGCGACGCCGGTGCGGGGAATCGCGTTCGGCGGTGACGCCGCACTGGCGCAGGTTCTCTTTTCAGCGGATGCGGGAACCCAATGGCAGGAAGCGCGGCTCGGGCCGGATCATGGAAAGTACAGCTTCCGACAGTGGGAAGTACCGTTGCGCCTTGCATCCCGAGGTGCGCACAAGTTGATGGTCAAGGCAATCAACACGGCAGGTTCTGCGCAGCCCGATCACGCCAACTGGAACGCATCGGGATTCATGCGCAACGTGATCGAGTCGGTGTCCGTGCAAGCGGTCTGAGTTCTCGGGGGACCATCATGAATACGAGCCGACGCAACATTGCTCCGATTCGGGCGGTTCCCGTCCTGCTCGGAATCGCGCTCGCGGCCGGTTTGGCGTGGCCGCGCACCACTGATTCCCAACCCACTGCAGAAAAGCGCACCAGCGGCGCTGAACACCGGTGGACCAAAGTCAGTGTTGCTCTGCCGAGTAGCGAGAATCGGTTCCCCCCGGGTAAGGGTTCGGAGATCACCGGTCAATGCCTGATCTGTCACTCCGCAGGAATGGTATTGCGCCAACCTCCGCTCACGCTCGATGAGTGGGTGGGGGAAATCAACAAGATGCGCAATGCCTTCGGCGCACCGCTGCCGGCGGATCAAGTCGCCCCCCTGGCCAAGTATCTGTACGCCATCAACGGTCGTCACTCACCGGGTGACCCACCCACAGTGGATGGACAAGGCAATTGATGGACATCTGCAGGAATCGGCTGACGCGCGCCACAGCCAAATGCAGCTTGTGTGCGGAACCTCCTATTGTCTAAGGTATGGTCAACGCCCTGTAAAGGAGAGCGAAGTGCGACCAGAACCATCGATACCCGTCCTTTTGACCAGCATCATGCTGTGCTCGGGTCTATTCGCCGGCTGCCATCACGGAGCAGCCCCCGTCACCGAGGAGGATGTGGCGAAGGTCCAAGCGGATGCGCAGAAGGAGGTCGACCAAGCACGCCTCGAGGCGCGTAAGGACCTCAAGAATGCCCTGAAGCAGGACGGTGCCGACTCGAGGAACGCTACGGTCGCGCGCGTTACCGGCAGCTTCGATGTCGCCATGGCGAATGCCGATGGAGACCATAAGGTCGCGATCGAGAAGTGCCTGTTGCTCGCACCCGACGCTCAGCAACCGTGCAAAGATCAAGCCGATGCGCAATACCAGGCGGCCGCGGAGAGCGCCAAGGCGGCGCGGGCATCCAAGCTTCGGGGCGGCTGATCCATGCGCCGACCCCGTCCTGAAGACGGGCGGGCGACGCCTGCAGGTTTTCTTACTTCACTGAGCTACTCGTTCATCAAACTTCCCGCGCGCCCTTTTTATCTCCGGCCAGTTTTTCCCCCAATCTAAAAGAGCTCGTGTCGGCACGAGCAGGCTCCTTCCGAGTTCCGTCAATTCATATTCAACGCGTGGTGGAACTTCGGGCCATTTCATTTCTTGGAGAATGCTTCAGCCTTTGGCAGTAGCGGAACGTTCATCAACGGCGTTGAAGCCCCCGCTTATCCCTTGGCTCCGCAAAGCGAGAAGGACCGCTTTTAGCGAGCACCAACCTAGTGTAGAACTGATGACGCCGCTGCAGGCGCATCGCATCTTTCACCTGAAGCTCACAACTCTTGTCATGTTGAAGACCCTCGCCATCTCTAACTATCGGTCCCTTCGGGACTTCGTCATGCCGCTGGGGCCGCTCAATTTAATCACGGGCGCAAATGGCAGCGGCAAATCGAACGTATATCGGGGCTTGCGATTGCTGGCGGATGCCGCCCGCGGCGGGGTGATTGCGTCGCTGGCTCGTGAAGGCGGTATCGATTCGACCCTTTGGGCGGGTCCGGAGTCCTTCTCGGCCGCCGTCAAGCGCGGACATCGAGCAGTTGAAGGTACCACGCGAAAGGACCCGATTGCGCTGCGCCTCGGGTTTCAATCCGACGAATTCAGTTATGCGATCGATCTCGGACTGCCGGTGCCGAGTGACTCGGCATTCGGGCGGGATCCGGTGATCAAGACGGAATGTATTTGGCATGGCAGCCAGTTGCGTCCCGCCTCGATGTTGGTGGAGCGGCGTGGGCCCGTCGTTCGAGTCCGCCGGGATGACGGCGAGTGGGATGTCGTATCCAGCCATTTGCAGCCGTTTGAGTCGATGATGGAAAGCATCGCGGATCCGCAGCGGGCTGCTGAAGTGCTGTCGCTGCGTGATCAAATTAGGACCTGGCGATTCTATGATCATTTTAGGACGGATGCAGAGGCGCCGGCACGACAGCTTCAGATTGCCACCTATACACCGGTTCTCGCCCACGATGGCCGTGATGTTGCGGCGGCTATTCAGACCATCAAGGAAATCGGCGATGCTTCCGCCCTGAAGCACGCAATCAGCGATGCGTTTCCAGGATCTGAGCTGGAAATTGGTGGATCGGATGGTCGGATGTCAGTCGGCTTGCGTCAGCATGGGTTGCTGCGTCCATTGTCGGCGGCGGAATTGTCGGATGGGACCTTGCGATATTTACTGTGGGCAGCGGCGCTCCTGACTCCCCGCCCGCCGCATTTGATGATTCTGAATGAGCCGGAGGCGAGTTTGCATCCGGACTTATTGCCGGCGCTCGCGCGACTTATTGGAGTCGCGGCCAAGCAGACGCAGATTTGGGTGGTTTCGCATGCGGCTCGGCTGATTGGGGCGCTCAAGCAGAATCCGGACTGCACATTCGTGCAGTTGGAAAAGGAGTTGGGGGAAACACAGATTGTCGGTCAGGGGACGCTGGATAGGCCGGCGTGGAAGTGGATGGCTAGGTAGTCTCACAATCTTAGAGTCGCGACAAATCGCGACATAAATTGTTCATATAATTTAATAGATATTGCTATCATAATACATTGATTATTAGAGAGATTATCACAGATAATCCATCCAATTTTCGCTGGCAAGCCAAGAAGCGATCGAGGGTGCACGCAGGTAGGTGATTGATGCGATCATGCGTGGATGACAGAATTCTCCACCTTGGCGCTGAGCGACTCCCTACAGCGGGGTCTCAAGGAAATCAGCTACGCCGAGATGACGCCGGTGCAGGCGTCCAGCTTGCCGGCCATTCTGGCGGGCCGAGACGTTGTCGCCAAGGCGCGCACCGGTAGCGGAAAGACAGCGGCGTTCGCGCTGGGACTGCTAGCAGTTCTCGACTCCGCGTCGGTCACGCTGCAGGGCTTGGTATTGTGCCCAACGCGTGAATTGGCCGACCAGGTTAGCCGCGAGATTCGCCGGCTCGCAAGGTTCATTCCCAACGTAAAGGTGCTGACCTTGTGCGGCGGGGTGCCGCTGCGACCGCACCTCGCCTCGCTGTCCCACGAACCCCATATCGTCGTTGGCACACCGGGCCGCATTCTCGAGCTGATCCAGAAAGAAGCACTGCCGCTCGAGGCCATCAAGGTGCTGGTGCTGGACGAAGCAGACCGCATGCTCGACATGGGCTTTGCGGACGATCTGCGCAGCATTATCGAGGCCATGCCCACCCAACGTCAGACACTACTGTTTTCCGCAACGATCCCGCAGTCTATTCGGGGGATCAGCCGGGAGCTGCAACGTAATCCCCTCGACATCACGGTACCCGACGAGCTTGACGAGACCACCATCGAGCAGACCTTCTTTGAAGTCGAGGAGCAGCAAAAGCTGACCGCGCTCGAAGCGCTGCTCCTGCATCACCGCCCGGAATCCGCAGTGCTGTTCTGCAATACTCGACAGGACGTCCGCGCGGTGGCCGAGGCACTCGACGCTCGCGGTTTCGCGGTGCTGGCTCTGCATGGGGAACTCGATCAACGCGAACGCGAGGAAATGCTCGTGCGCTTTGCCAATCGCAGTTGCACCGTCCTAGTCGCCTCCGACGTCGCAGCGCGTGGACTCGATATCAACGGCCTACAGATGGTCGTCAACTTCGATATCGCTGCCGACGCCGATACACATCTGCATCGCGTCGGCCGGACGGGTCGTGCCGGCCGCCGCGGGGTAGCCTTCAGCCTCTGCCTGCCGCGTGAGTCGAATCGCGCCAACCTGATCGAGGATCGTCTCGGTGTGCCGCTGCATTGGGGCAAGCTGCCATCCCGCTCCGATAGCGCCCCGTTGCTGGCTCCTTTCGTCACGATTGCGGTCGACGCCGGTCGTCAGGACAAATTACGCCCCGGCGATCTGCTCGGAGCGCTCACTGGCGATGCGGGACTTCCAGCCACGGCCGTCGGAAAAATCGACGTATTTCCTACGCGCACCTATGTCGCCATCGCTCGCGAATGGCATGACAAGGCATTGCGGCGCTTACGCGCAGGTAAGATCAAAGGCCGGACCTTTCGGATTCGCGGGATTGGAAGCCAGGAATGACTTTCTCCTCATTAGGATTATCTTGCGGCTACGGATGACCTACCTGCTGGATTTACTGGGCGTCGGGGTATTCGCTTTGAGTGGCGCGCTCGCCGGAATCCACCGAGGACTCGATCTCTTTGGAATCGCGGTTCTGGCGATGGTAACGGGAATCGGCGGGGGAACCCTGCGCGATGTGTTGTTGCACCGGTATCCTATATTGTGGGTTAGAGATTCAAACTATTTATATGTGATTCTCGCCGCTGCCCTCATAGCAGTCTTAGGCCAGAGAATTTTACCGAACTTAGAAGCCGCATTTCTCATCGCGGATGCCATGGGCCTGGGATTGTTTGCACTGTCGGGCGCGCAGGCTATTGAGGGCGAGGGTCATGCGTGGATTATCGCCGTTTTATTGGGCACGATGAGCGGGGTCGCCGGCGGCGTCATCCGCGGGGGTGAGCACCGCTCTGCACGGGCAACTGGCGCGCCAGGGCTTCCGAGGCCCCCGGCGATCGATCGCTTTGCGCGATCGATCGCCCATTGGAGTTTAGATCAGGGTTGCTGCGGCTCAATGGCGAGCAACGGCTGCCAGGTACGGCAGAAATGCTCGGTCGTGAAGGTATTGAATGGTTGCGGCCCTTGCGGTGTGAGCAACTGCATCTGACTGCCGAGGAAGGGGTTGAAGGGCAGCCAGAACGGCGGGAAGTTACGATCACTCCCGATGCCCGGAATGCCCGTCTTCACGAAATTGGCCCAGTAGGTCTTCATATCGGTTGCCAGCCTCGCTTGCGCGGGGGTGAAGTCGGCACCCAGGTTGAAGATGTACTGGAGTTCGGATGCATGCTCAGAAGCCGTCGTGAAGCCTGAGCTATTCGAACCGGGACCCGGGACGCCGGCCGTGCTCGGGGCATTCGGATCATTGAACTCGTAGGCAAAGACCGGGACTCGCTTGGACAGGTCGCTGTTTGAATCAAAACCGTTACAGGCGAACACGAAATCGGTGAAAACCTGCGCGAGCGCCTCATCGACGTTACCGCCGTCGAAGTTGTTGTTGAGGCCGGGAATCGACGAGGTTGTCTGCGGAACAAAATTATGGAAATCGCGGATCGGGTATTCGCTTTCCGCCGTCGACGAAGTGGCAACGACTGCCTCGGCGAAGGGCGCGGTCGGGGCGATTGTTGACGGTGTGGCCGTCACCAGGGTCTCGAGGAAGAACTCGATCTCCTGCAGGTAGGAGCAGGCCGCCGGCGTCCCGGTGAACTGCGGCGACGCGCAGAGAATGTTCGGGACCTGAAGATCGAAGCTCGCCGGGCCGCCGGCGGCGACGATTGTCGGAGCGGTGCCGAAGGGCTCCGTGACCACGCTGGGAAAGAAGTCCGTCTCGAAGAGCCGCCCCTCATTGGCATTGGTCCCTTGGAGCACCGGGACTTGGTTGAACTGGCCGGTCGAGAACGCCGTATGAAGGTCAAGCGGCAGGATTTTCGTATTGAAATTGGGCGCGATGCCGAAGCCGCCGAAGAGCGCTTCATTCGCGAAGAGTTGCGTCGTGGTCAGACCCTGGAGGCAGGTCAGGGTCAAGATGCCGTTCGGGCAGAAATCGGCGGCGTCTTTCTGGGCAAAATCATTGCTCAGGGTCTGGTACGTAGCGAGCGATGGCACGTCATGATACATGTACCCGCCGCTCTCGATGATCGCGCGGTGGAATAGATCGTGGCCGGTCAGGCGGCGGACGGTGTCCGTGGAGGCGAGATGCGCCGAGACGCTCAGACCGCCGGCTGATTCGCCGCCGATCGTCACCGCCCTCGGATCGCCGCCGAAAGCCTCGATGTTGCGCTGGACCCAGGCCATCGCGAACTGCTGATCCATGAGACCGTAGTTGCCGGCGTCGCCGACGTTCTGGAAGGCGTTGGCCTCGGTCGCCGCCAGCACGCTGGCCGCGAGGAAGCCGAGGCTCTGGAGGCGGTAGTTGATCGTGACGACGATGATGTTGTTCTCGGCCACCATCACCGACGGGTCGTAGAGAGACCCGGCGCCGCTGGTGAGCGCGCCGCCGTGTATCCAGATAAAGACTGGGAGCTTGGACCTCCCCCTGGCGGTGGACGGAGCATAGACGTTGAGGAACAGGCAATCCTCGGAATCGGTTTCCAGTCCCTGCGGACAGGTGTGGCCGAAGCTATCCGCGACGATCGATCCCTGACCAGGATTGGGCGCCTGGGGCGGTTTCCAACGCAAAACGCCTTCCGGCGCCTGGCCGTAGCGGATGCCGAAGAAGACGTTGACCCCGCTCGATGGATCTCCCGGTTGTTCCTGGAAATTCATTAGGCCCTGATAGGTGCCGGTCGACGTGGCAACAGGGGCCGTCAACTCGACCGCCTTCGCCACCGATGCTGTTGCCAGGACGCAAGCGACGCTCAACGCGCCGATGACGCCAAGCCGGAAATGCCGCAACTGCTTTCTCATACAATCCCCCGTTCTTTTTTCCTTACGACATTGGAATAGCCTAAGCGCCACTTTACCGCGGCCCAACGCACTTCAGGCGCCACCTCCTTGACCCCGGGCGCCAAGGTTGGCCCACCGAGACCGCAGCGAGAACGAAACAACTAACGATAAGAGGAGATGTCCATTTTTTCTTGTGCATTGCGATTTACCTGAATACTCGTACGTCGATCCACCGTTTGCGGCGGTATGAGGCCGGCCATGACTCCTGTGAGTCTCATCAGCACCTCTCTCTAGACTAATAAAACGTATTGCGGGACCCTTGCGGGGTCTGTGGTAACGTAATGCTAGGACGTATGAATTCATTCGACTCGACAGTCAAACGCCCCTCACAGCTCGATTTCCTGACCCACATGAGGGACACCCTCGCTTCGGGGATCATCGAGCTGCCTGCCTTTCCACAAGTTGTCATCAAAGTGCAGGAGGCTTACAAGGATCCGAACTACACGCCGCAGTTGGTTGCGCGTCTGATCTCTACCGAGCCGACGCTTGCTAGGCGCCTGCTTGATATGGCGAACTCCGTTGCATTCAACGCGACCGGCCGAGTGATCATCGACTTGGGACTCGCGCTGACCCGTCTCGGCGCTCAGAAGGTCTACGGCGTCGTTCTTGCTCACGCAATTCAGGATATTCGACGGACTGAGTCGCTGCGATCAATTGCCGGGCGCTTGGATGAACTGTGGTCTGACAGCGCGACGGTTGCCCATTTCTCCCAAGCCATCGCTAAGCGGGCGTCGCTCCCGATTCCCGAGGCATTTGTGGCGGGGCTGCTCCACCTTATGGGGCGCTTATATATTCTGGTGCAGTGCGCAGAGCAGGGGTCGTCGGGACAGCCAGTCGTGTTGAGTAATGATCTTGTCGATGCATGGCACCCAATGATTGCCAAGGCCGTCTTGAAGAATTGGCGGATGAGCGAAGAAGTATGCGAGGCGGTTGGTGCGCAGGCGGAAGTGGATGTAGTGCGCACAGGAACTGCGTCGCTGACTGACGTTCTGGTTACCGGCATCCGATTGGCGAAGCGAATGAAAAACCAGTACGAAACCACCAGCCTCAGCGCCGGTGGCGTCCTGGCACGGCTCAATCTATCAGTAGAAGAGTGTCAAAGCCTGGTTAATGATGCGGCGGGGGATGTAAGGGCGCTTGAACGCGTCCTGCGTTAGCTCGTTCGTTTACCCCTTGGCCTTCCCTGGCCAATCGATCCTGGCCGATCGATTTCCTTTTCCCTGGCTGCTTAGTTTCGATGCATCTCCACCACCGGAATGCCCGCGGCGAACCAGGTGCCCGCGACGTTGCGGATCAGGAGCACCGGGCTCGCGCACGCCGCCGGCGCAGGCGTCAGCACATCATCGATGACGAAATCCCCATTCGGCTGGAGTGGAACGCCGGTCACCGTGGTGTTGTGCAAGGTGAACGGCGCTGCCGCTTCACAAATCAACGTTGCGAACACACTCTGGTTTGCGGTGCCGCCAATGGCGTTACCGCCGCCCAGCAGCAAACCCTTGCCGTCGACCCGGATGTGCCCATCGACCGAGACTTCGGCGCGCAGACTTGCAATCACCCAGATCTGACCCGGAGGATTGATTCCGCGCACGACATTGCTGGTCACGCTCGAGAAACTGCCATCGGCATTGGCAACACCCGCCGTGCTGGACAGCGGTAGGACCCCAATTCCGCCGCTGAACTGCACCAAGGACTCGTCACCCACTGCTGCGAATGAACACCCGATCCCAAGAGCCAACAAGACCACTGATAATTTCTGGTTCAAGACACTTCCTCCTCTATGTGAAAAATCCCATCGCCGTGCTGGGCACGTATGGTCGACTGTGAACCACCGCACGCCAAGTGCGATCGATCCGCGCATCCGCACGGCGGCTTTGTGACCCATGGGTGCCCGTTGCCGTTCGCGATTGCGAGGCGCACGAATCGAAGCGATTGGGCTTTCTACTTGACAGCGAAACTGATCAGTTATACTGTTTGCGAATGCTCGCTCAAAAAAGCAACGAAGTCGCGATTGAAGATTTTTACATGGCGTTGGGTTTGCTCTTGCGGCGCATTCGCGCCGGCACACCGCCGGAATTTCAAGAATTCTCCCATACACAAAAGGCGGTCCTGGTCCGCCTGGAAAAGAACGGACCGGCTACCAGCGCGGACCTGGCCCGCGCCGAGGGCGTCAAGCCGCAATCCATGAGCACGGCCCTGGGGTTGCTCGAGAAAAAGGGACTGGTCGAGCGCAAGGCTCACCCCACGGACGGACGCCAGATCAACATCAAACTGACGGCCCGGGGCCTCACCCTGCGCAGGAACACCAAGGAAGCGACGCACGGCTGGCTCTCGCGGGCCGTCGCGGAACTCGACAGGCAGGAACAGATAACGCTTTTCAAGGCCGGTGAACTCTTCAAGCGCATGGCGGAAAAGTCATGACAGATTGCCGCCCAAATACAGAAAGGAATAACGCATGAAACTCAATCCCCAAAAAACGGCGCTGCTGACGCTGGATCTTCAAAAAGGAGTCTTCGGTCTTTTGCCAGGTTCCGAACGCGTGATGACCATGGCCGCGAAAGCGGTCGCGTTCGCGCGGCAGAACCATTTCCGCATCATTCATGTGGGCGTGGGGTTTTCCGAAGGGCACCCGGAGATTGCGGATTTTGAATCCCCGTTTTTGCGGATCAAACGAAACAATCTTTTCCTCAAGGGCACTCCCTCCGTTGAATTTCACGGCGATATTTTTCATCCGGACGACCTCGTGATTTACAAGCAGAGAGTGGGGGCGTTTTCGGATAATCATCTCGAGCTGGTCCTTCGGTCCCGCCGCATCGAGCACCTCGTCTTTTTCGGCATCTCGACGAGCGGGATTGTTCTCTCCACGCTGAGACGCGCCTTTGACCTCGATTTCCACAGTGTCGTTCTCAAGGACGCCTGCTTCGATGCCGATCAAGAGGTTCACCGCGTTTTGACCGAAAAGGTGTTTCCCGTGCAGGCCTGGGTCGCCTCGACGGACGAATTCATCGCCGCGCAAAAGAGCTGATGAGCCGCACCCATTCCGAAGGGCTGGAGCCCGGGGCTTGGAAAGTCATCGCCGTCGCGATTCTCGCTCCATTCATGTCGCAAATGGATTCGACGATCGCGAACGTCTCGCTTTCGTTCATCAAGCAGGAGTTGCACTCGTCAATTGCGTCGGCCCAATGGGTGGTCAGCGGCTATCTGCTCGCCCTGACTCTCATGCTGCCGCTCAACGCGTGGCTCGTGTCCCGGCTTGGCGCAAAGAGGCTTTATTTGATCTGCGTTTGCTCATTCACCCTGGCTTCATTCCTCTGCGGCGCGGCCACGACAATGCCCCAGTTGATCGGCGCGAGGCTCATTCAAGGGATGGCCGGAGGCTTGCTCGCCCCGTTGACCCAGTTGATGCTGGCGCGGGTGGCCGGAAGACAATTAGCCAGGGTTTTCGGATTTGCCGCCGTGCCGGTCCTGCTGGCTCCGCTGGCGGGACCGATCCTGGCGGGAACCATATTGAAATACCTGGACTGGCCCTGGCTTTTTTACGTCAATCTGCCGGTTGGGATTTTGGCGGTGGTGCTGGCTGCGTGGATACTCCCGCACGACCAGCCGGCGACGCAAAAGCGCCCCTTTGATCTCACCGGTTTTCTCATGATCTCACCCGGCATGGTGTGCCTGCTCTACGGAATTGAACAGTCATCGCATCACGGGGACGTTCGGATTCTCGTTTTGGGTTTGATCTTGCTGGGCGTGTTTCTCCGGCACGCGCACCGAAAACAATCGCGGGCGCTGATTGACATCGAGCTTTTCAAAATTCGGAATTTTTCGACTGCGGCCACGACGCAGTTTCTCGCGTTCGGGATCATGTACGGCGGCCAGTTTCTCATTCCGCTCTTTTTAACCACAGGCTGCAGCCTTACGGCGACGCAGACCGGCTGGATTCTCGGGTCCATGGGGGTGGGCATGCTGTGCGTGTATCCGTGCATGGGATATTTGACGGACAGGTTTGGTTGCCGCGCAGTCGCTTTGGGCGGGGTGCTGCTGAATTTTCTGGGGACTCTTCCGCTTCTTTGGATGGCCTTCCGCGGTTTTTCGATGGCACCCGCGCTCATCGGTCTCTTTGTTCGCGGCGTAGGACAGGGCGCCACGAACATTCCTTCAATTGCGGCAGCCTATGCCTCCGTTCCGAGGAAAAAATTGAGCCTTGCCACCATGGCAATGAACATTGTCCAAAGGTTCGGCGGCCCCACGATCACGACCGTTATTGCGATCACCGTCTCCTTGTCCGCCAACGTGATCTCCGCGCCGGCGCACGCGTTCCTCGTTCCGTTCGCGACGCTCACCATGCTGCAATTGCTCGTGCTCGCAGCCGCCAGCCGCCTTCCGGTCCGCATCCACCCGGAGGCTGATTCAAGCAAAGCACCCAGCCCCACGCCCGGACAACTGGCCGTGCGCGCGGAATCCGCCTGATGCCAGAAGCCACGGTTGAATGTCAGAGGCGAGGTAAACAATGTCGCGTATGGACACTCTGCTCAGCATAAAAGTGTTCCGGCAAGTCGTCGAGTCGGGAAGTTTTGTGGGCGCTGCCGAGCGGTTGAAACTTTCCACCGCGATGACCAGCAAGCACCTGATGTTTCTCGAGAAGCACTTGGGATCCCGCCTGCTCAATCGCAGCAGTCGCCGTCTGAGCCTCACCGAATCCGGCAAACTGTACCTCGAGCGATGCAAGGTCATCCTCGAAGAACTTGAAGAGGCGGAACTGGCGGTCGGATCCGTGAGTGGCGTGCCCCGGGGGACGTTGCGGGTGAGCGCTCCATCCTGGTTTGCAGCCCGCCGTATGGTGGATGTGATTGCCGCCTACCGGCTGCACCATCCGGAAGTTGTGGTGGACATTTCGTTCGAAGATCGCTTCGTGGATCTGATCGAGGAGGGTTACGATCTTGCGCTACGCGTGACGGGAGACGAGCCTCCGGCCGGGCTGATCGCCCGTCCTCTGCGGCCAATGCCGTTCGTCATCGCCGCCTCGCGTGAATATCTGAAACGCCGTGGTGTGCCGCAATCCCCTCCGGATCTCGCCCAGCACGACAGCATCATGATCGGCAATGGGCAGTCCTGGCCCCTTGCAGGACTGAACGGCAACATCGAAGTCCCGGCGCGCGTGGTGCTGCGCTTTGAATCAATGACGGTCGCGGTTGCGCACGCCGTCTCTGCCGGCATTGGTCTCGCCTCGCTGCCGCGCGGCATGTTTGAAGAGAGCGCGTTCACAGACGTGCTTTGTCCCGTTCTCACTGAGCATCCGCTCAGACAATCTCATCTTTATGCGATCTACGTCAGTCGCAAGTACCTGCCGCTCAAGATACGCACCTTCGTGGATCACTTGATCGAGTGGACCCGTATACCACCGTCGGAGGGCACCGCGCGCCGGCAGTTGTGTGATTCCCCGCGAGGCCAACGAACGTTGATCTACTAAAACGATAATACATATCGAAATATATAGGCTACTCAGGTAGAGGATTCGACACTAACCTTGGCTGTTTTCTGCCATTGAAGGAAAGGCCCGACAAATGAGGAGAACGGAGTGATTGGCTCATGGATTTCACTGCGAGCAGGAAGACATCTTCTCTGCTGTCTTCTCATTGTTGTTCAATGCGCCGGATGCGCCCAAAAGAAACCGCCCGCGGGGGCCGCCCCGCAGGTGCAGGTCGCACAGGTGGTCCAAAGGGATGTCAGCATCCATAGCGAGTGGGTGGCGACGCTCGACGGGTATGTCAATGCGCAAATTCAACCGCAGGTCAGCGGGTACCTGATCAAGCAGGATTACCGGGAAGGTTCCTTCGTCCATAAGGACGACGTGCTCTTTGAGATCGATCCTCGTCCATTCCAAGCCGTGCTGGACCAAGCGAAGGCGCAGCTCGCACAGGCAGAGGCGCAACTCGGCAATGCCACGCTCAACGTCAATCGCGACATCCCGGAAGCCGAGGCGAATGCCATTGCGCGAAGCCAGCTCGAGGGAGACACGCAAGCGCAGCTGGCCGCTAAAGCAACCGTAGCCGCAGGCCGCGCCGCGGTGGAGCAGGCGGCTCTGAATCTGAGTTTCACGAAAGTACGCTCGCTCATCAGCGGAATTGCCGGCATCACGCAGGTGCAAGTCGGCAACCTAGTTACGCCATCAACCGTGCTTACGGGCGTATCCCAGGTCGATCCCATCAAGACATACTTTCCGATCAGCGGAGAGGACTATCTGCGGATCGCGGATAAGATCCACCCCGACACGGTGAATCTGCTGTCGAGCGCCTCGCCCATTCCGCTGCAGTTGATACTCGCGAACGGCAGCACGTACGACCACAGCGGCAGCATTCTTTTCGCCGATCGGCAAGTGGATCAACAGACCGGAACGATCAGAATCGCCGGGTCATTCGCGAACCCCGGCAACATTCTGCGGCCGGGGCAGTACGCGAAGGTACGCGCCGTCACGCAGATCATCAAAGGCGCGTTGCTCGTTCCGCAGCGGGCTGTTTCGGAGCTGCAAGGATCAGCTCAGGTCGCCGTGGTGGGCGCTGATAACAAGATCAGCATTCACGCCGTGCAAACGGGTGAGCGCGTCGACACCCTGTGGGTGATCAAAAGCGGTTTGATCGCGGGCGACCGGGTCGTCGCCGAAGGCGTTCAAAAAGCCAAAGAGGGCAGCACGGTCACGCCCATACCGTTCACCATTGATTCCGGCGGTAATTGACAAATGTCCAAATTTTTCATCCATCGGCCGATCGTCGCCATGGTGATTGCGATCCTCACGGTCATCGTCGGCGCCATCACGATTCTCGGGCTGCCCATCTCGCAATTTCCCAATATCGTTCCCCCAGAAACGAAGCTGCAAGCCACGTTCGTCGGTGCGGATGCCGAGACCCTCGCACAATCGGTTGCCACGCCCATCGAGGAACAGATGAGCGGCGTGGATAACATGAACTACATGTGGTCGGTGAATGCGACGGCCAATGGCCAAACGACCATGATCGTGGATTTCGGCGTTCAGACGGATCCCAACACGGACCTCATTCTGTCGCAGGTGCGCGAGACTCAGGCAGCGTCCCAACTGCCATCCAGCGTAACGCAGTTCGGCGTTACGGTACAAAAGTCGACGAGTGCACCGCTGATGATCGTGGCGCTCTATTCTCCCCACGGGACCTACGATGCA
>Ga0208193_1000422_pt1 | contig 24042 bp, 19 predicted proteins | sample June2015DPH_17_2_FD_184716 | JGI IMG/M metagenome (GOLD analysis project Ga0208193, IMG submission 184716) | Peatland microbial communities from SPRUCE experiment site at the Marcell Experimental Forest, Minnesota, USA - June2015DPH_17_10... | ecosystem: Environmental > Terrestrial > Soil >... | reverse complement strand
CCCATCGCTATCTCGTCCTCTATCGCAACGCGACTATTCCCGCCGATGCTGAATCCCGCATCGCCTCCACCGGCGCCCGCCTCACGCACCGCAACGAGCGCTTCGGCATTGCCGCAGTCCAGTCTGCGGCTCAGGAAGACGACGCAACCACCCTCCGCCGTCTCGCCGCGCAGCCCAACGTCCAATTCGTCCTCCACGATCGCATCATCTCCGCACACCGTCTCCGTGTCGAGCCCATCCGTCCCGCCTCCATCGGAGCCGGCGGCCCCTCGCAATCATCCAACCCAGTCTCTACTACCGGAAGACTTCCCACCCACGGCCCCATTGACACTGCGCCGTACGTTCCACCAACGCCGTCCTACGACGCCTACTACACCACTCCGCAGAGTTGGGCCGTCCAACAGGTCGGCGGCTACGGAAACAACGTCCCCGGCGGCCCGGCTCACGGTCCCTGGGACACCACCCAGGGTCAAGGTGTCCGTATCGCCATCATCGACAGCGGCGTCGATCAGTCGCACCCCGACATCGCACCCAACCTCGCTCTCAACCTCTCCGAGATCGACCAGGCTGCCTATCCAAGCACCTGCGACGACGGTACCCCGCAGGACCAGACCGGCCACGGCACCTGGACCGCCTCGCTCGCAGCCGCAGCCATCGGTCCCGGTACCGGGCAGGTCATCGGCGTGGCACCAGCCGCAACCATCCTCAACATCAAGGTCCTCCAGCGGATGCCTGCCGTCATCACAGGCGACACCAATCCCGCCGACCTCTGCGAAGCAGGCGAGGCCAGCGGCCTCCTCAGTTGGGTCATGCAAGGCATCCAAGACGCCATCACCAACCGCGCCGACGTCATCTCGCTCTCCATCGGAGCCCTCGCCGACCTCAGCACAGGCGATGGCGCAGGCCTTCAGGCAGCCTTCAACCAGATCACCTACGCAGCCGATCAGGCCAACATCGTTCTCGTCGCCTCTGCCGGCAACGATGGCTTTAACCTCTCCAACCCCCAATACGTCGAGCTCCCGGCCCAATCCCGCGACGTCCTCGCCATCGTCGCCTCCACCAACCCCGCCTGCGCCGAGAACACGACGCCAGGAGCCGTGTGCGCTCCCGGTCCCATAACCCTCCCCTACTACAGCAACTACGGCAGCCCCCTCAACGCGCTCGCTGCGCCAGGCGGCAGCTATCCCGACGGCGGCGACACCACCGTCAGCGGCTGGATCCGCGGCGCATGCAGCTCGGGCCTTCCCAACACAGCCGACGGCCTTCCCTCCGACTCCGGCCACAGCTACGGATGCTTCAACCTCGGCCACACCCAGTACGTTCAGGCCATGGGAACCAGCGCCTCAGCCCCTCTCGCAGCTGGTGTCGCTGCGCTGCTTCGCGCCGTCCACCCCGCCTGGTCCGCAGACACCATCGTCACCGTCATGCGCAACTCAGCCATAGCCGTCCCCGGTCTGCCGGTGCCGCAAATCAATGCAGGCGCAGCTCTAAACCAAAACCCACCAACCCAATAGCACAGGTTCTTCCACCAATTCCTGCAGTTGCCCTGAATCCATCGCACAGAACCCTCGCTAACTCCGAGCGATCAGCCCCACGCTCACCCCTTCATCCGTTCCTTCACGCTGTGAGCCAGTTTCTCGATCTCATCAGCCTTCTTGATCACGTCCACGGACAAGGTATCCTTGGTCGTCTTGTCCACCTGAGCCTTCAGGTCCGTCGCCAGCGCAAGCAGCTTGTCCGTATCCGCCACCAGCTTCTTCTGCCGGTCGCTATTCCGCGACTTCTCCATCTGCGCCGCCCGGCCCGTCTCCAATGGATTTGAATCGTCAGGATCAGTTCCGGACTTCGGCATTCCTGGCATCTGATGCGTCGGCGGACCTATCGGCTGCTGCGGAGACATCTGTCCCCCGCTTACACCGATGGAACAAACCATCGTCAATACCGATCCAATCATCGCAACACGAAGCGTTTTCATCGTAGTCCTCCTCGCCTGCCTGCAGGCTCCCTTCCCATCTCGTTTCTCTGCCCGAATTGCATCTTACAGACGGCTGACGCATTCTGTTGTTACAGCATCCCGAAAGCGAGACGTGGTAATCATGCACCTTCTGGCCATGCCCCCGCAAGATGAACGCAGCACGATCCTCGGCATCATCAGGCGCGACTGGCACAACGACATTATCTTCATCATTCAAAACAGGCTTCCTAAAGCCCTCGCCGTCGTCTTCATTACTTTTCTCCTCCATCGCCTTGTGCTCTACTTCGTCAGGCGCCTGCGTAACAAAGCCGACCGCCAGGGCGGCAACTTCCACCGGGCCGCTCAGCTCCGCACGTCGGCCGCCATCATTCGCACCACCTCCTACGCTCTCTTCGGCTTCATCGTCTTCCTCCAGCTCCTCGGCCTCTTCGGCATCCCCTACGAGCCCATCCTCGCATCTGCCGGCATCCTGGGCATCGGCATCGGACTCGGCGCGCAAAGCATCTTCAAGGACGTCCTCAATGGAATCTTCATCCTCGTCGAAGACCAGTACAACGTCGGCGAGGTCGTCAACATCGCCGGACTCAAAGGCACCGTCGAAGACCTCTCCCTCCGCCGCACCAACCTCCGCGACCCCGACGGCACCCTCTACATCATCCCCAACAGCCAGATCGCCACCGTTTCCAACCTCTCCCGCGACTACGCCGTCGCCACTCTCAACGTCAGCGTCGACGCCAGCGCAAATCCCGACAAGGTCATCGCCATCCTCACCGGCGTCGCCCGCCAGGTCCGCAACGACCCCAACTTCAAAGACATCGCCGTCGCCGACCCCGTCATCCTCGGCGTCGACAGGATCGAAGGCCGCGCCGTCACCTACCCTGTCCAGCTCCGCGTCCAAACCAACAAACGCGACATCGTCCTCCGCGAGCTGCGCCGCCGCGTCATCCTCGCCTTCGAGAAAGACGGCATCCCCCTCGGCAACGATCCCGCCAACATGCTCATCCTCCGCGCACCAAATCCCACCGCTCCACCGGCCCAGCAACCCCTCATCGGGAGCTGACTCAAAATTCAACGTCGTCATCCCACGAAAAGAGAAACCGAGTGCCCACCCAGATAACCAACAAAGAATCGGCGCAACATTACAAGTGGGGAGGCCCGCAAAGTACAGACTGCGACGGCTGGCACCTCGTCAAAACGCCCGAACTCAGCATCATCGAAGAGCTCATGCCACCTGGCACAACCGAAAAGCGCCACTCCCACGCCCGCGCCCACCAGTTCTTCTTCGTTCTCGAAGGCGAGCTCACCCTCGAAGTCGAAGATCACACCTATCTCCTCCAGGCAGGAGAAGGCCTCGAAATCGCCCCCGGCCAGCGGCATCAGGCATTCAATCGGAGCGCCGCGCCCTCGCGAATCCTCGTCACCAGCCAGCCTCCAGGTCAAGGCGACAGAATCATCGCATAGCGACCCGTCTTCGAGAATTACAGGAACGGCAGAAAGTCCGAAGTTCGCGCAGGTTTTTCAAGGATGCGCGCAGTCAGGACGGCTCCGCTGCGGTTGTCGTGAAGGCTGATGGGGAAGGCAAGAACGCTCCACGTGAGCTGTTGTTCCTCGGCACGAGGATGCTGGAGCAGGCCACGGCGGGTGCGATCGATGTACGTCTCGCGACTGTGGCAGACCGTCTGAATAACTTCGCGCCAGTCCCGCATCACAGGCAGCTCGTGGAAGACGCAGCGGCCGATGAACCAGTCGCGAGGCTGGCCGAGATAATCGGCGGCCGAGTCGTTGCAGTACTGCCATACCCCTCGCTCGTCGAAGATTTGGACCAGCACATCGGAGCCGATCGTAAGCGACAGCCGCGAGTAAAAGAAGTCGCGAGCATCGACGACCACTGGAGCGCCCCGATGTTTGGCCCCAAGCGAGCTAAGCGCGTCGAGCAGATCTTCGACCGAGCTGTGACCCTTCAGCAGATGCATGTCCTCGACACCGCCGAAGAAGCGGTCAAGAGTGGCCGAGAGAATGATGATCGGAACGTGCGGCCGCCGGCGGCGAAGCAGAGCAGCCACCTCGGTGCCGAACTGGCCTGCGCCGAGATGGTAGTCAAGGACAGCGATATCGATCTTGTTGAAGAGCTCAGTAGCCTCTTCAATGGTTGCCGCCGGGACGCACTCGTAGCCGTGCTGGCGAAGGATAGCTGTGCGGAGATGCAGGTTACTGGGCTCGTCGTCGAGCAGCAGGACGCGGATAGGCTGCGTGTGTGGATTCGGCATCAGGCGAAGCGAGGTCTGGCTGGTCTCGGGAGGCTCGATCATCGGACTACCTGCCTCTATGATGCTTCTTTATACGACTATAGTCACCCTAAAAGTGGTTATTTAAGTTTTGATTTTATCTCCCGGAGCAATTCGGGAAGCCGATTGACCAACGCAACTGACCGAAGCCATTGTCGATTATCGATTGCCGGATAGCCGCTGACCACTTTTCCGGCCTCGACATCCCCCGGAATCCCGCTTTGGGCAGTCGCAATCGCCCCGTCGCCCACAGTGCAATGCCCAGCGACTCCAACCTGGCCTGCCAGGATAACGTTTTTGCCAATAGTGGTGGATCCGGCAAGGCCGACCTGAGCGCAGAGAAGCGTGTTGGGGCCGACGGTCGAGCCGTGGCCGACCTGGACGAGGTTATCGATCTTGGCTCCGGCATGAATGCGGGTCTCGCCGATGGAGGCGCGGTCGATGCAGGCGTTTGCCTGAACTTCGACGTTGTCCTCAATGACGACCGGGCCCGACTGAATAATCTTGTACCAGGAACCGTCGGCCTGGCGCGCGAAGCCGAACCCATCGCCCCCGATGACGACCCCGTTCTGCAGAATGACGTTGCTGCCCAGGCGGCAATGCTCCCGAACCACTGCGTGCGCATGGGCAAACAGGTTAGGCCCGGCATGCGAGTGGGGGTAAAAGACGACGTGAGGGAGAATAACGGCGTTGTCGCCGATCGTCACGTTGTCCCCGATCACGGCGTAGGCGCCGACGTGGGCATTGGCTCCAATGTGAGCAGTGGATGCGATGGCCGCAGTCGGATGAATACCGGGCGGATACGCCGGAGCACGGTAAAACAGCTCAATGGCAAAAGCGAAGGCAAGGTAAGGATTTTCAACGCGCAGAGTAGCCGCCGAAACCTCGGGAAACTTCGGTTCAACCACGATTGCCGTGGCCTTGGTGGTGCGGGCCAGCGCGGCGTACTTGGGGTTCGAGACGAAGGTGAGATCGCCAGGGCCAGCGGTCTCGATACCGGCGACGCGGGTAATCTCGGCGGAGGGATCGCCCTGGAGGGTGGCGTCGAGGTACTCGGCTAGCTTGGCCAACTTCATCGATTGCATGGGGCGATTGTAGTGGAACGGAGCCGCCTCGGTTTTTCCGCGCCTCTCCCCTGCCCCCTAGTTAGGGCGGGTATTCGGTGGAACCAGATCCCGGAAGAGGTCTTCCTGCATGGACGGGACAGAACCGGCTGGGAGCGGTTTCCGACGCGATGGGGTAGTGATAACGGCAAGCAGTTGGAGTTCGGTCAGCGAGGTTCGAGGTACAAAGATGCGCTGCGCATTGGAGCGGGTATCGGGAGGCGTAAGGTGAAGGCCGGCATCCTGGATGAGGTCGTCGGCAAGGATCACGTCGATGGGTGCGAGGCCTTCCAGCAGGTCTCCCGAGCGGAAGGTGAGACGAACCCACAAACCTTCGGTGCGTGGCTTGGCCAGAAAGGTGCGGCGAGTAAGGCGCTCCGGGTTGACACTATCGTTCAGGTTGAAGTCCCGGACGTAGCAGACGTGCTTGATATCGTTCAGAAGCAGCGGGATGACCCGGCCGGCCAGGTCCAGCAGATCGATCGTGCGGTTGCGCACGAAGCCGGTCAGCGGAAGATACCCCGCAAGGGTTTCCCCCGTGAAGCGGCGGACGATGACCTTTTTGTGCGCGGAGGACATGGGTTGAAGACCTGGCCGGGGGAAACTGAGTCTGGCAAAATTGTCGCATGCCCGCGCGGGATGACCGCGAAAAAGGTGCGAGCAGCGTAGTCAAATCGCTAATGCTGTGTTACACTTACGTTTTGTGCCTACGTGTCATGATCTTGATAAACGCTTGATCCGCCTGAACTTAGATACGCGTCAGAACGAGGTTAAGTGTACCGGTTCGACCGGTTTGGAGTAAACCTACCCGATATGGCCGATTACATTTATTTGCTGGAAAACCGCCTCTCTCAGGCTCAGCAGGCTGCCCTGCTTGCCGTGCGCCAAGTGGCTCGCGCTAAAGGGCTTACCGTGTTCCTGGTCGGGGGAGCGGTGCGCGACATGACGAGCGGGTCGCCGGTTCGCGATCTGGATGTAGCGGTTCAGGGAAATGCACTCAAGCTAAAGAAAGATATCGAGAAAGCCGGTGGCGAGATCGCCGGGGAAAGCGAAACGTTTCAGGCGATTTATGTGCGGTTTCCAGGTGGTGTTCGGCTGGAAATTGGCAGCACTTTGTCGGTCTCTTATCCTAAACCGGGCAAACCGGTCGTCAAGCCGGCGACCATTCTCGATGACCTGCGCCGCAGGGACTTTACCGCCAACGCCATGGCCCTGTCACTGAACGACGGCTCATACGGGCTCCTGATGGACCCGCTGAACGGAGTAGCCGACATCGAAAACCGGGAGCTGCGCCTGGTCAACAACTATGGGTTCATCGAAGATCCGGTGCGGATGATCCGGGCAGCGCGGTTGATGGCTCGGCTGGGTTGGCAGATGGATGAGAAGACGCTGGCTCGCTATGAGAATGGCAAGGCCGAAGGCTATATCGAGGCATTGGATGCCTTTCATCGCGGGTATGAGACCGAGGAGATCTTCCACGAGGAGGATCCGCTGCGTGTCCTGAAGCGCCTGGAGGCCGAGGGGTGGATGAAACACCTGTTCGATGCGCTCTCGTCGGCGAAGGTGAACGCTGCGGAACTGGACCGCCTGCGCGAGAGCCAGATGCAGCTTGTCATGCAGGGGATCAATCCTGAGACGGCAACGGCGAACTTTCCGTACCTGACGGCGAAGTTGGCTCCGAAGGATCTCACCGCTTTGAAGAAGAGCTTCCCGCGCCAGGGTTTTGTGGCGGAGATTGCCGCTCTCGAAGGCGAAGCGAAGGCGTTTGCGGCTGAGTTCTCCAGCAAGGCAGCGGCGACACCGTCGCAGGCGTGGAAGCTGCTGCACTTGGCCAAGCCGGAGTCGGTTCTCTGGGTCGCGCATACCTCGAAGAACGGTGCGATCCAGGCAAAGTTCAAGGGCTTCTTTACCGAGTGGGCGCAGGCGAAGCAGAAGATTCCCTATGTGCTGATGCAGGAGATGCGGATCACACCCGATCTGCCCATCTATAACGAGCTCCTCGACAAGCTGTTCTTCGAGCTGATGGACAACAAGCTGACGACGCCCGAAGAGATCAAGGCCTACCTGGAGCCGTATTCGCCGCCTGCTCCGCCGCCTCCGGTGCATCTGCGCCGGCCGCGTGCGGTCAAGAAAGATGCGAAGCCGCCGAAGAGCCGGAAGAAGGCTGTAGCCGCGGTGAATGGTGAGTCGACGGAGGCAATTGCAGCGACTGCTTCCGAACCCAGGACGGAAGCGCCGGCAAAACCGGCAACGAAACCGATAAAGGCCGCTCCGGCGAAGGCTGTCGCTGGTACCCCGTCGAAGGTGATTGCGGCGAAGGCAGCAGCGCTTGCAAAGGGCAAGGTCGTCCTCAAGGCGCCGACGAAGAAGGCTGCCGTAGACAAGAAAACGGCGAGCAAGGCTGCTCCCGCAAAATCCGTTGCGGCGAAGAAGGCTCCGGCGAAGGCAGCCGTGAAAAAAGTCGCGGCGAAGAAGGCAGCGCCTTCGAAAAAAGCCGTAAAAAAACCTGCTCCGGCGAAGAAGGCAACAGCGAAAAAGACTCCTGCGAAGGGTGCAGCGAAGAAAGCTCCTGCGAAGAAGGCCGCGAAGAAACCGGTGCCCGCGAAGAAAACGGCAAAGCCTGCTCCGAAGAAGAAGCGCTAGCGGAAGTCGTCGCCTGATGTCTGTTTGAATCGTTCTCTTCGTATCCAGAGTCTGCAGGAGATCATCGCAGCAAGATGATCCTGGCCATCTGGGGAAGTAGGCACGCCCAATCAACGAGCATGACGCTCCTGCAAGAGCAATAACCAGGGTGATTCGCCGGAACCTGGCTTGGTGCTGTGGGGAAACCAGCGCGAAGCATCGGGGTTAGGTTGATATACTTGATGCGTGGCACCCATTCGATAACTTTTGACGGATTGTCGGGAACGAAGCAGCGTACAGGTGCGTATATCTGCTCAATCAAAGCATTTCTGCACAACAGGAGTGTGTTGGCCATAACCATTCTTTAAGAGTCGCAGGCAAGGTGCGGCGCGTCTTAAGAGGCATCGCAAGACATTGGTGAGCTGGTCTCCTCCGCGATCGTGCGTGGCGAGACAGGACGAGAAACTGAAGGTCCGGCCCAGGACTAACCTGGAAATTCCCGGCGCAGCGTAAGGAAAAGTTGGAGAGCGCATCGTGAAATTAAGAGATATGCAGGCGGCAGCGAGCATTGCCCTGTTGTTGATGAGTGGATGGACACAGCCGGGAATGGCGCAGCAGACGCCTGCACCCCAGCAAACAACGCAGCAGCCAAATCCAACGAAGCCGGCCGCGCCGCAAGCGATCACGAATGACACGACAGGCCAGACGGGACTGCCGCAGGCGCCGGCGCCGAAGTTGACGGAGCCCTTGTATCTGCGCGATACGGGAATTGACTACACGAAGCCAAAGAGCCACTTCTGGAATCCATGGGCTCCGTATACGACGACGAATTATCCGAGGCCGCCTTTGAACAATACACAGAGGCTGGATCAGCTGCTGCAGGACGGAAAGATTTATCTGAGTCTTGCGGACGCAGTGACGCTGGCTCTCGAAAACAACTACGACATTGCGATTGCGCGCATCAATCTGGATATCGCGGACACGGATATTCTGCGGGCGAAGGCGGGATCGTCGCTGCGCGGTGTTTCGACGGGGCTGGTGCAGAATACGCTGGGCGGCTCGACGCAGACGATTCTAGTCGGCGGCGGCCCGGGCGCGACCTCGGCTGGAGCCGGGGGCGGAGGCACCGGCGCGGGCGGGCTCGTGCTGAGCACAAACGGCGGCGGCCCTTTGCCCGAGAACCTCGACCCGGTCCTGACGGGGCAGCTCGAGTATGAGGACCAGGAGGCTCCTCAGTTGAATACTTTGTTCAGCGGTGGGCAGGCGGAGTTGAGGACGGATACCTCGACATTCAACTTCACTTACGCGCAGGGTTTTTTGACCGGGACGGCGTTGACGGTGGGCTTCAACAATACACGAGTAACAACCAACAACGGCTTCGCTAACTATAGCCCCTCCTTGACGACGAGCTTTCGCGCAACGGCCACTCAACACCTGCTGCAGGGTTTTGGCACCGGGGTGAATGGCCGGTTTATTCTTCAGGCCAAGAACGACCGGCGGATTACGGACTCGTCGTTCCGGCAGCAACTGCTCTACTCGGTGAACCAGGTGGAGAATATTTACTGGGCGCTGGTGAGCGCGTACGAAGATGAACAAGCGAAGGAGCGGGCGCTGGCGCAGTCGACGCAGTTGACAGCGGACAACCGCAAGCAGTTGGAGATCGGCACGCTGGCACCGCTCGATGTCGTGAACTCCGACAGCGCGGTGGCGAGCGACAGGCAGGCGCTGGTGGCTTCGAAGACGAACCTCGAATATCAGCAACTGATTATGAAGCAGGCGATCGCTCGCAACCTGAACGATCCGCAGCTTGCGAACGCGCCCGTGATCCCCACCGACCGCGTGAGCCTGGAGCGGCTGCCGGAAGAGGATCTGGGAACTGAGGAACTGGTGAAGGAGGCCTTCACCGATAATCCCCAGATCGAGCAGGCAGTGTTGAACCTGAAGAATAACGAGATCACCATCAAGGCGTTCAAAAATGGCCTGTTGCCTACGGTGGATGCGTATGCGTTTTACGGCGGAAGCGGCCTGGGTGGAGCGCAGAATCCTGGGGCCATCAACTTCGACAGTCCAAGCGGAACCGCGCCTTTTCCGCCGGGTACTTTCCCCTCCATCGGCTATGGAACGGTTCTTCAGAATACGCTCAATAACAATTCGCCGGATTGGGGCGTCGGCGTGAACGTCAACATGACGCTGCGAAATCGGACAGCACAGGCGGATCAGGCGCGGTCGCAGATGGAGTACCGTCAGACCGAGATGCGATTGCAACAGCTTTATGCGCAGGTTCGTATCCAGGTGATCAACGAGCAATACGCGCTGACCAACGACCGGGCGCAGGTACAGGCGGCGCAGGCGGCGCGTGATTATGCGGCGCAGAGTCTGGATGCCGAGGAGAAGAAGTACAGGCTGGGCGCATCGACGACGGCGAATGTCCTGCAACAGGGCAGAAACCTGGCGGTGGCGGATAATACTCTGATCTCGGATACGGCAGCGTATGCGAAGGACCGGGCCCAACTGCGGCAATTGCTGGCGAATACGCTGGACATCTACGGGATTAGCATTCAGAGCGCGGCAACTGGGGTGGTCGGGCAGAGCCCGGTGATTCCTGGGTTGACGGCGCCAAAGCCTCCAGAGGCGCCGAAGCCGATCTCAGTGACTCCGAACACTCCACCACAGAAGTAGGTTTGTCTGGAGTAGAAAAGCCGCCTCGATGAGGCGGCTTTTATTCCATGCAACGGCGAGGCAACGGTCAGGAACGAAGGTATCTGCGTCTGAGTCCGCCGAGAAGACCAAGAGTGCCGGTGCCGATCAAGATCAGGGTCGACGGTTCAGGTGTGGCGCTGCTGGCAACGCCCGTGATGGTGAACGTCTCAATGGTGAATGGGGTGATATCGCCGGGATCGTTCGGATCGAAGACATCGACATGGTAGCCGTTGTTGTCGTAGACGTGGGCCACACTGACACCGATGGGGCTGGTAAGGTCGAGCAGAATTCCTGCGCTGTCAACGAGGGCATTAGCGTCGTCCGGAAAAAGAAGATTGTCGTAGGGGATGGAGGGTTCGGCGCCGAGCGGGACGACGCCGGTGAAGGTGTAGCCCTGACCGGAGCCAGTAATACTGGTGATGTCGAACGCATCCGGAATGGTTGCGTTTGGTGTACCGGTCAGCGTGCCGTTGACGGTGAACGTGCTTCCGGGAGTGGTGCTTGTTGAGCCTGTGCTGATCAGGAAGGTAAAGCTGTCAGCGCGGGCCATGAGGGTCGATGCAGCGAGTGTGGCCCAGACGGCCCACTTAGGTAGAGGAATACGCATGGCAAGTACCTCGGGGAAGGCGTTCTCTACTTCAAATTAAACCTAGCACTTTCCCGTAAGTGTCCGCGTCAATGAAGTAACCGCGAATTCATTTCGATTTGGCGAAATCAAACTGAATTGAAGCTGCGCGTGCGAACGATAGGACTACGATCCCCGGAACGAACGAAACTCGACTTCGATCTGTTTGAGGACGCGCCCGCCGGAAGATGCTCAGTGCCTTTGTTTCCACTAAACTGTAGTTTATGAACAAGGACGAGAGTGTTGCGCAGTTGAATTCGCTTGCCCAGGCGGCATCTGCCTATTTGCGGTCTGCGATGCATCAGCCGGTCGATTGGCAGGAGTGGGGCGAAGAGGCGTTCGCGAAGGCAAAGGCTGAAGACAAGCCGATTTTGCTCGATATCGGCGCAGTGTGGTGTCACTGGTGCCACGTGATGGACCGCGAGTCCTATGAGAACGCGGAGACGGCGAAGATTATCAATGACCTCTTTATTGCCGTGAAGGTGGATCGCGACGAGCGGCCCGATGTGGATACGCGGTATCAGGCAGCGGTGTCTGCCATCAGCGGACAGGGAGGGTGGCCGCTCACTGCGTTTTTAACTCCGGAGGGCAAGCCTTACTTCGGCGGCACTTATTTTCCGCCGACGGATCAACATGGGCGTCCAGGATTTCCACGCGTTCTGTTATCGATGGCGGAGGCGTTCCAGAAACGCCGCGACGAGGTCAATGAATCGGCCGGAAGCGTGATTGCGGCGATCGAACACAACGAGTCGTTCATGGGGCGGGCGGGAAATCCAGGACCGGAGTTGGCGGCAAAGCTCGTCGATTCGGCGCTGAAGCAGTTCGATGCACGCTCGGGAGGGTTTGGATCGCAGCCCAAGTTCCCGCATTCGGGGGCTATTGATCTGCTGCTCGATGCGGCCTCGCGTGTATCGGTCGGCGGCGCGGAGAACGTTGGCGAGAAGGCGAAGAATGCGGCGATGGTTACGCTGCAGAAGATGGCTCGAGGCGGAATCTACGACCATCTCGCCGGCGGTTTTCATCGCTACTCAGTCGACGATCGGTGGGTCGTGCCGCACTTCGAGAAGATGGCGTATGACAACAGCGAGCTGCTGAAGAACTACGTCCACGCATTTCAGACCTTCGTCGATCCTGAGGCGGCGCGGGTGGCGCGGGAGATGATCCGCTGGATCGATGAGTGGCTGAGCGATCGCGAGCGCGGCGGTTTTTATGCCTCGCAGGATGCGGATTTTTCGCTCGAGGATGACGGCGATTACTTTACCTGGACGGTCGACGAGGCCGCACAGGCGCTATCGCCGGAAGAGATGGCCGTTGCAAGCGCGTTCTACGACATCGGCGAGATCGGCGACATGCATCACAACCCCGCGAAGAACGTCCTGCATGTGCGCGGAACGCTAGAGGGTGTCGCGAAGGCGAACAAGATCACGCTCGACGAGGCGAAGCAGCGGCTGGAGTCGGCGAAGGCAAAGCTCTATGCAGCGCGAAAGAAGCGCCCTACGCCCTATGTCGACAAGACGATCTATGTGGGCTGGAACGGGATGATGATCTCGGCTTATATCGAGGCAGGGCGCGTGCTCGATATGCCGGAGGTGCGGGCTTTCGCGCTCAAATCTCTGGATCGCGTGCTGGCGGAGGCGTGGGACCGGAAGGCCGGCATGGCTCATGTCGTCTCGTATGGAGAGGCCGGCGGCAACGGTGCACGCGTCGCAGGAGTAATCGACGACTACGTCTTCCTGGGCCACGCAGCGCTCGATGCGTGGGAGCTCACGGGAGAGATGCGCTACTACAACGCTGCCGAGGCGATCATGGAAGGCGCACTGAAGCGCTTCTATGACGCAACCGGATGCGCGTTCTTCGATACGGAGATGGCAGCTCAAGGCGAAGTGCGGCTCGGAGCTCTGGTCACGCGGCGGAAGCCTTTGCAGGATTCCCCCACTCCCGCGGGCAATCCGGTAGCAGCGGCTCTGCTGCTTCGGCTGGAGGCCTTGAACGGACGCGAAGACTATTCCGTAAAAGCGCTCGAGACGCTCGAGACATTTGCCGGCGTGGTCGAGCACTTCGGGCTATACGCCGCAAGCTATGGTCTCGCGCTGCAAAGGATGGTCCTGCGCCCGGCGCAGATCTGTGTCATCGGCGACGATGCGACTGCCAGGCGACTGGAAGCGGTCGCTCTTGCCCGCTACGCCGTCAATAAAAGCGTAATTCGTCTGCGCCGCGATCAGTTGAATGCTCTGCCTCCTGCACTGGCAGAGACATTGCCGCACCTGCCGGGCCTCAAAGACGCGAGAAGCTTTGCCGTGGTCTGCAACGGCAAGGGATGCCTGCCGCCAGTCTCGACGGTGGATGAGTTGATCGCCGCGATGAATCAATCCTTGTGAATCGGTTGAGCAGCGGCGCAACCCCACCTGATACCCTTGACCTATACCCTTGACTCTCATGCGCCGCTTCCCCGCCCTCGCACTCCTCGCACTCCTCGCAAGCCTCAGCGCAGCCACCGGCTGCCACTCCCCCTACGTCACGGCAACCGTCAGTAACCGCACCACCCAGCCCATCGAGATCCTCGAAGTCGACTACCCCAGCGCCAGCTTCGGCACCCAGGCCCTTCAACCCGGAGTCGACTTCCACTACCGCTTCAAGGTCCTCGGCTCAGGCAACATGAAGCTTCTTTACACCGATAGCGCCCATCGCGATCACAAATCCGACGGGCCATTCCTCAAAGAAGGCGCCGCAGGCCCACTCACCATCGTCATCGCCGACACCGGCGTCACATGGCAACCCGCGCCCACCGTAGCTACCGGCAAGTAGCCCGCCCGCTAGTCGCTCTAGTCCGGCCCCGAAGCTCTTCCCTGCTTCGCCGTATTCGGTGATCTGCCGCTTTGGCCGCGTCGCTTGTTGTCTTTAGCCATCAGCGCAAACACTCCACCGATCGCCAGCAACATCATCGCAATCGCAATACAAACAAGGGTCAGCACAAAAACCTCCTGCCCGCCCGCATAAGGAGATCGACCTACGAAACAAGCATCCTGACGCCTCACGCGACTCCTATTTTCTAAGATGCCGCGTGCGGTAATCTGGAGACTATGCCCCGCGGATATTTCATTACCTTCGAAGGCCTCGACGGCTCCGGAAAAACAACTCAGCTCCGCCGCCTCGCCGCCAGCCTGGAGGCCGAAGGCCATCAGGTCGTCACCCTGCGCCAGCCCGGTGGCACCGCACTCGGCGACCGCATCCGCAGCATTCTGCTCGACTCCAAATCCGAAGACGCCCATGGCCCCATCGCTCCAGCCGCAGAGATGGCCCTTATGTTCGCCGACCGTGCTCAATCCATCGCCGAGATCATTCTTCCAGCACTCAACGACGGAAAAATCGTCCTCTGCGACCGCTACACCGACTCCTCCGAGGCCTACCAGGGCGGCGGCCGCCAACTCGGCAGCCAGCGCATCCTCGAAATGCACCTAGCCGCCTGCGACAACCTCCAGCCCAACCTGACCATCCTTCTGCTCCCCTCACTCGAAGCGTCCCTCAAACGCGCACGCCGTCGCAACCAGCGCAACGTCGCGCAACAAGGATCCGACGAAAACCGTTTCGAGCGCGAATCCGACGACTTCTACCGCCGCATCTACGAGAAATACGAAGAGATCGCCGCACGCGAACCCAACCGCGTAACCGTCATCCGCGACGACGCCCGAATCGAAGAGATCGAAGCCTGCATCAAAAAAATAGTCGCGGCACGCCTGGCCTCTTCGGTATTAAGCAAAGGCTTTAGCTGCTGATGGGCCACTACTGCTTTTAGGATTAAGCGCAGGTCTTTAGCCCTACTAAAATCATCCAAATCGCGAAGGACTTTAGCCCCGCTCCCCTCTCTTCCACCGCCATCATGACCACCTCACCCCCAGCCCTCGAAGCTCCACAGAGATCGAAGCCACTCGTTGAGCCCCAAAAATACCGCATGCCCCCCGGTCTGAAGCACTCACTTCCCTTCTACTCCTTCAAGCCCTGGGTCAAACTTGGCCACCCCATCCTTCTCTTCGAGCACCTCCTCAGGACATACGGCAATATCGCCCACTACCGCTTCCTCGGCACTCCCATCATCTTCATCAACGACCCCGGCTACATCCGCGAGATCCTCATCAGCCAGGGCTCGTCATTCGTAAAAGAGCGTACCGTCCGCCGCATGAAGGTCCTCCTCGGCGAAGGCCTTATCACCTCCGACGATCCAATTCACATGCGCCAGCGCAAGCTCGTCGCTCCGGCCTTCCATCGCCAGCGCATCGCCGCCTACGGAGACCAGATCGTAGCCTGCGCCGACGCCCAACAAAAATCCTGGCAGCCCAATCAGCAGATCGACATCGCCGCCGCCAGCATGCAGCTCTCGCTCGAAATCGTCGCCCGCACTCTCTTCAACACCGAGGTCACCGCCGACATTCGCAGCATCAACGACGAAGTCAACACCATCATGGGCCTCTACAACTTCATCGTCGCCTTCCCTCGTCTCGAACACTTCCTCCATCTCCCCATTCCCAAGCTCACCAGATTCCGCAAATCCAAGTCCCGTCTCGACACCGTCGTCAACCACCTGATTCACGAGCACCGCGAAGCAGCAACCCATGGCGAATCCGACAAGGGCGACCTTCTTTCCATGCTTCTCGCCAGCAGATACGAGCCGGACGACACCAACCCACAACAAACCGGCATGTCCGACGAGCAAATCCGCGATGAAGTCCTTACCATCTTCCTCGCTGGCTACGAAACCGTAGCCAACGGCCTCGCCTGGACCTGGTATCTCGTCAGCCAGAACCCCGAAGTCGAAGCCCGCCTCCACGCCGAACTAGACGCAGTCTTAGGTACAGGCGATCACCGCCGCTCCCCCACCCTCGCCGACTACCCCAGCCTCCGCTACACCGAACAAGTCTTCGCCGAATCCATGCGTCTCTATCCACCTGCCTGGGCGATGGGCCGCATGTCCACCAAGCCTGTCGAACTCGGCCCCTACCGCATTCCTCCCGGCGCGCACTTCTTCTTCAGCCAATACATCATGGGTCGCGACCCGCAGTACTTCCCTGACCCTCTCCGCTTCGACCCCGACCGCTTCACCCCTGAAGCCAAAGCGGCACGCCCGAAATTCACTTACTTCCCCTTCGGCGCCGGCAGCCATCAGTGCATCGGCGAGAGCTTCGCCTGGATGGAGGGCGTCTTCTCCATCGCAACGATCGCCCAGCGTTGGCGCATGACCTACCTCGACGCCACCCCGCCCGTCCCGCAAGCCAGGATCACCCTCCGCCCCCGCGACCCGCTTAGGATGCGCCTCACCCCCCGCTAGCGAATCCGCCTTCTACGCCGACGCGAACTTTTTTATCGACTTCCCCCTTCCCTTCCAGTAACCTCGCTAAATTCAGCAACCAACAGAAAACGTCTCGCTGTCTTCCGTTACACCTGCGTACACTTTTGCATTCGCAATTGAATCAAAAAGGAGAGTTTCATGACGGTTTCCAGGCCTGTTTCCTACCCGCTTCCTCCTGCACTTCTAACCAGCGAGGTGTCATGATGAGTACCGGCGCTCCCGTTCCTCCCAACCCCTATCAGAACGTTCCGCCGCAAAACATCCAACCACCCCCTCCGGCAGGCTCCAGCAATACCGCGCTGAAAGTCATTCTGATCGTTATCGGAGTCATCGTCCTGTTCTGCGTTCTCGCCGCCGGAGTCGTTGGCTTTATCGGCTACAGGGTTTCGAAGTCCTTACACAAGGACAACAACGGCAACGTCAGCATCTCCACGCCAAACGGCACCATCACCACCGGCTCCTCCGCCAATGTCAGCACGGCAGACCTTGGTGTAGATCCCTATCCCGGATCCATCCACAGCAACGACGGCTCCATGAACATGAAGACACCCACAGGCTCCATGGTCACCTCCGTCTTCACCAGCTCCGACCCGTCCGATAAGATCGTTGCCTTCTACAAAGAAAAGCTCGGCGATCAGGCCTCGATCGTTCAGACCGGCAACGGCACCATGCTCTCCGGCGGCGAAAAGGACAAGAACAGCATCATGGTCACTATCACGCCGCAGAACAATCTCTCCAAGATCGTCATCATGCACGTCACTAAAAACCCCTAGCAGTCATCGAAAAAAAAAGGCGGGGTCACGTCAGCGGCCCCGCCCTTCTCCCTTTAAGCCACCTTACGGAACGCGGAACACAAGCCCAGTCGTCCAATTCAACAACCTTGAGTTGGGAAACGAAGTAGGCCCGCCAAAGTTTCCGCTGTTGATCGTCGACACCGCGCCATATCCGATCTCAACCGCCCGGAAGTCAACATGCTTCGACAACGTATAGTCGAGCCCGCCGAAGATCCCGTACTGAAACCTTGTCTGGTGGATCGGGCTCGTCGGCGGCTTCGAGCTGCCCGCTCCGATCGAAAGCTGCAGATAAGGCTTGAAATTCTCCGCAATCGGCTTGGGCATCACCCGAGCCCCGACCAGGAAGCTGTTCAACGTCGCGTTATTCCCCGTCACTATCGAATCACGGAGATCGATCCCCGCATCGTACTTCGGGTGATGATAAAAATTCACGTACCCGCCGAAGTCGGCACCCCAGAACATTCGCGATGTCGCGCCTGATCCCAGAAAGGCAAACACACCCGTATCCGCCTGCGAATTGGTGATATGGATCCCCACCGGATTCACATACAGGCCAACATCGCCGGACCCCACATCAACATGGCTGACATTCGAAACATCCACCTGGGACGGATTATCCTGGGCGCGAGAGGCAAGGTTGATCAGAACCAACGCAAGACACAAAACGAGGGACCGCAACTTCATAGGTAAAAATCCTTTAGCTTTCAAACTAACCATGCCTGCCGACGCAGACTCTCCTGCAAGTCTATTTGACTGCACTTCATTCCAGTCTATCGGAAGCTGCGAAAAACCTTCCGCATCGACATCTCAACCATCCCGGCATCACCCCGCACGCTTGCAGCCGGGAAGCATCAACGGTATAACTAAGTCTCCCCGCATCAACCTATCTTTCGCTGACTACAGAAAGGCAACGGAACAACAAAGTATCAATTCCAAACAAAGAGGGATATCCATCATGGTCCTTGGAATGAGCTTGGCTACCTACACCGTCATCCACGTCGCAATCAGCCTCATCGCCATCGGCACCGGACTCATCGTTCTCTTCGGCCTCCTCCAGGGAAGGCTTCTCAACCCAACCAACGGCATCTTCCTCCTCTTCACCGTCCTCACCAGCGTCACTGGCTTCTTCTTTCCCTACGAAAAGATCACCCCCGGCATCATCCTCGGCGTCCTCTCCCTGATCGTCCTCGCCATCGCCCTGCTGGCCCTCTACGCCTTCCACCTCAAAGGAATCTGGCGCACCACCTACGTCGTCACCGCTCTGATCGCCCTCTACTTCAACTGCTTCGTCCTGATCGCGCAAATCTTCATGAAGGTTCCCTTCTTCCACGCTCTGGCCCCAACCGGGACCGAGGCCCCGTTCAAGATCGCCCAGTTCCTTCTGCTGATCATCACCATCGCCCTGATCATCATGGCAGCCAAAAGATTCCGCCTCGCCCTGCCGGCCTGATTCTTCAGTCATCCGACTCGATCTGCGTCTACAAGGTTTTGTCCAAATTCTCCAAAACCTCTGGCGGCATGCCCACCGCGCAGTTGCGGCCATTACGTTTTGCCTTGTAAAGTGCGGCATCTGCCTGATGAAACATAGTGCTGAGACTGTCGTTGCCCTGGGTGGTAGCTACCCCACAACTAATAGAGACCGAGTGGTCATCCAAAAGGGGGGTAGCTACCACCTGACGGCAGAGGCGCGTGGCCCTTTCAAGGCCAACTTCAAAGGAAGTTTCCGGCAAGACCACGATGAACTCTTCACCGCCCCAGCGGCCCACGATATCAACTTCGCGCACCGATTCGCAGACCCGGCGAGCGAGCGCCTTGAGAACCTGGTCGCCAACAACATGTCCGAGCCCGTCATTGATGGATTTGAAATAATCGATATCCAGCAGAATGATCGAAAAACAATGTCCATAGCGCAGTGATCGATGCAACTCAGACTCAATTACTTCCGTGACGCGCCGCCTGTTTGCCAGACCCGTGAGATCGTCGGTATTGGCCATGCGCGCCAATTCATCCATCGTGAGCTGGGCAACCTGGAAACTGTGCTGGTAACCGGAAAAAAAATAGAGAGCCGCGACAAGTGCCGCAGAGACCACATGCAGCGTAATGGTGAAGACCTGGACGTGCGAAGGCCGCAGGATGAATGGCAGGCTGACCACAAAGAACAACGTCATGATGCCTAGAGATAACTTCAGACTGGATCGATGATCGAATAGAGTGAACGCAAACACATAAATAATCGGAATCCAGAGATAAAGCGGCTCCAGGTCCATGCTCGCACCATACACAGGCGAGTACAGAGTCACGGCCATGCACCCCGCACAGATAATGGCCGCAAACAGCAGACAGGAAAACTCTATAACGCGCTGCGGTACATAGCGCTTCCACGCCATGACGAACATTACGGGGTGGAAGACCATATTCAAGGCGAACACCCCACGCAAGACCGTCGAGGACTGATGGAGTGATTCCTTCAGAATCCATCCAGGCACTGTCCCCAGCCAGGCAAGAGTCAACATCAACATCAACAGCTTGCGCTTGAGTTCCTCAATCGGTAGCTTCGTGGCGGGCATTTGGCTTGCGGAGACTTCTAACATGTTTTTCACGCGACGATGTCAGAGGACTCGCTCTCAACTATCCGCTAAGCACATGGTACGGTTTCCTCGCTGAGGAAGACCAGCCCGCTAGGCGGTTTGTACCGATAATTCGTCTTATCGCCGGTAATCTGTCGGATGACTGGTTAAGGAACAGAAAGTTTCGTAACGGACTCGAACTGTTCAGTTATCGCACATGGACGCGCATCGCCCTGATCATCATGGTTACCGGTTGGTTCCTAGTCGGATACCATCGAAAATTCTTCCCCGCGGATGCAGTTCCGGACCGTCTATCACTGTAGAAGAGCGGCAGCTCTGAAAAGCAGAACTGGATGACAATCCTGATAATCGATACACCTCTGGAAAATTCCGTGCTAAAGGAAAAAATACCTGCGATGCGTTTGAACGTTCTTGCAGTCGCTGTTCTCCTTATCGCTTTTGTTGCAGCCGCGCATGCCCAAAGCGCTCCTGTGGTTACATCCGCGGATCAGCATTTTCACTTCACCCAGAAGCCCGGACCACATGCCGTGGGACTGAAGGTTGTGGAGCAGTATGATTTTTCGCGCACCTATCGTCCCGTTACCAATGAACTGGGCAAACCCTATCAAGGAGAACGCGCGCGGCCGCTGCAGACGCTGATCTGGTATCCGGCGGAGAAGAGCAGCGGCAAACCGATGACGGTCGGAGATTACGGCGGTCTGCTCGCTTCTGAGACCAGCTTTGGGAGACCTGACCTTTCGCCGGATTGGAAGCAGTGGCTCGATGCCATGAAGCCTTCGCTCAAGGATTCAATGTGGGCGGTGCGCAATGCTTCTCTGCTCGCCGGAAAGTTTCCGGTCGTGATCTATGCGCCGAGTCTTTCCTCAATGTCTTGGGAGAACGCAGACTTGTGCGAGTACCTGGCGAGTCACGGCTATGTTGTGGTGGCTAGTCCCGATATGGGCGCGACCTCTCGGGATATGACCGCCGACCTCGCCGGCATCGATGCGCAGGCGCAGGACATCTCGTTTCTCATTGGGTACGCGCAGACGCTGCCGGATACAGACATGTCGGAGATTGCGGTGGCGGGGTTTAGCTGGGGTGGGATCTCGAATCTGTTTGCGGCGGCGCGCGACAACCGCATTGACGCGCTGGTCGCGCTCGACGGCAGCATGCGCTACTTCCCGGGGCTGGTAAAGGCGGCAACCGATGTGCATCCGGAGCAGATGACGATCCCGATGCTGTTCTTTACGCAGGGAGCAACCTCGCTGGAGAAGCTGGCGCGAAGTTCCCCCAACAACAGCACCGAAGGCCCCAACGTGCTCAATGCGTGGACCCACGGTGATCTGATTACGGTTGACGACATGGCGCTGGTGCACGTGGAGCACAGCTCGATGTTTCAGCGAAATGAGGACACATGGAAGGACTATCCGAGGAGTCACAAAGGGGATTACTCGCGGGCGGATGGGATTGTCGGCTATGCCTGGGTCGCGCGCTACACGCTGGAGTTCCTCAATGCGTATCTGAAGCAGGATTCTCAATCGCTGGCCTTTTTGAAGAAGACACCTGCGGAAGTTGCCGTTCCGCCGCACATGATGACGGTGGACTTCCGCGCGGGCAAAGGCATACCGGCTACTCTCGATGCGTTCCGCGCAGAGCTGGGACGCCAGGGCTTCGATCATGCCCCTGAGATCTATGCGGCGATGCGGAAGGGTCAACCGGACTTCAAGCTGGATGAGGACGTCGTGATCCGGTGGGCGTACGATCTGATGGAGCAAAATCACCTGCCTGAGGCGACCGCCCTGTTCAAGTGGAACACGCAGGTATTTCCGGATTCGTGGAATGCCTATGACAGCCTGGGCGAAGCCTACATGAAGGCCGGGCAGAAGCAGTTGGCAATCGACAGCTACAAAAAGTCGCTGGAGCTGAACCCCGCGAACGACGATGCCAAAGAGAACCTGAAAGCGCTGGAGACGGCGCCTGCGGCGAATTAGCCTTCTTCCACCTTCTTCACCCCCTGGCTGTTCCCGGTCAGTACAAGCGCCGGGCCAGGTCGTCCAGGAGGTTTCGCGATGCCGGTGCCAACAGCGGCTCCGTTTGGGCAACGCCCCAGATATCCAATCAACAAAGTCCGTGAGGGCTGAAAGTCCAATCTATCGGCGACATAGGGAGACGCTTGACCCACCCGGCTGGGATTTTTTTTGCATTTTCAGCCCAAAAATCGCATGTCAAGCCCCCGGAACTCCCCAAACTCCACAAAACCCAACAAAGACGCGCCTCCGGCGCATCCCCCCACTTTGGCATTTTTCCTGAAGCAAATGCGTATCATAGAAGTAGGGGATTAAATCGAAACTTCACGCTGGCTGAACCTGCAAGACTCGAAGTCCAGACTTAACTCGCCTGAATCGAAGACTTTGCGCAATAAAGTCTAGGGAGGGGATACCCTCCTCCCGCGACCAAACCAGCTCCAGCGAGGACAGAAAGGAGAACCGGAAAATGACGGCCTTCCCCGCCACCTTCAACGACTTCCTCGGCAACAGCACCGCCATCGAGCATCTCCGCACCGCCATCGCCGCCGGACGTCTTCCCCACTCCCTCATCCTCGCCGGCCCCAGCGGAGCAGGAAAGTACACCCTCGCCCTCATGCTCGCCATGGCCGTCGAGTGCGAACGTCAGCCCCGCGACCTCTGGTCGAACGGCCAGTCCCTCGCCTCCTTCTGCGGAGTCTGCCGCAACTGCACCCGCATCGCCACCGCCGCCAACCTCGACGAAGAGGTCGACAAAGCCGTAGCCGTCCGCGAAGACCTACGCGAGGTCGACAAGAAGGACACCCGCGTCCTCATCCAGCCCCACCCCGATGTCCTCATCATCCCGCCCGACCCGCCACAGCTCCTCATCAAACTCGGCCAGGTCCGCACCCTCATCCAGAGCTCGCACTACCTGCCGGCCGAAGCGCCAAAGAAGATCTTCATCCTCACCGCCGCAAGCTTCATGAAAGAAGCCGCGAACTCCCTCCTGAAAGTCCTCGAGGAGCCGCCGCCCACAGCCCATCTCATCCTCCTCGCCGAAAACCCCGGCGAACTCCTTCCGACCATCCGCTCCCGCTGCGCCATCGTCCGCCTTGGAGCCTTGCCTGTCGAAGAAATAGAAATGCTCCTCGCCGACCGCCGCACCGACGTCCCGCCGCAGCAGCGCAGCCTCATCGCCCGTCTGGCCCAGGGAGCCGCAGGCAAGGCCCTCGGCTTCGATCTCGCCGCCTACCTCGCCGCCCGCGCCGATGCCCTGCTCCTCATCCGCAACGCCGCGCAGGATCCCGACCACACCGCCCTCTTCAAGATGACAGAGACCTACCGCGCCGGAGCCGAAGGCCAGCAAAAGACCTCAACCCTCCTGCGCACCCTCTCGCTCCTCCTCGAAGATCTGCTCCTGCTGGGCGCAGGCACACCTGAACTCATCCGCAACACCGACCTCCGCCCCGAGCTCGACCGCCTCAACGCCGCCCTCAACTTCGAGTGGATCGAAAACGCCTCCCGCGGCCTCGATCAGGTCCAAAGCGGAATGCGCCGCAACCTCCTCCGCTCGCTCTCTCTCGACGCCTTCGCCGCGCAAATGGTCGGCAGATAGCCCGGCATGAGCGACCAGAAAAAATTCGCCGCACACGCCACCGAGCGCCTCAGCAACACCCCGGAAGACATCGCCCGCGCCGCGGAGATCCTTCGCAACGGGGGCACGGCAGCCTTCCCCACCGAAACCGTCTACGGCCTCGGAGCCAACGCCCTCGACCCCACCGCCGTAACGAGCATCTTCGCCGCGAAAGAACGCCCCGACTGGGATCCCATCATCGTCCACGTCAGCGACCGAGCCATGCTCGACCAGGTCGCCACCGTCTCCCCCCAGGCCGAACGCCTCATCGCAGCCTTCTGGCCCGGCCCGCTCACCCTCCTGCTCCCACGAACTCCACAAGTCCCGGACAACGTCACCGCAGGACGCCCGTTAGTCGGTGTCCGCATGCCCGCGCACCCAATCGCCC
>Ga0208193_1000419_pt1 | contig 24323 bp, 17 predicted proteins | sample June2015DPH_17_2_FD_184716 | JGI IMG/M metagenome (GOLD analysis project Ga0208193, IMG submission 184716) | Peatland microbial communities from SPRUCE experiment site at the Marcell Experimental Forest, Minnesota, USA - June2015DPH_17_10... | ecosystem: Environmental > Terrestrial > Soil >... | reverse complement strand
AATTCGATTGGCTGCTGCCGGCTGTGCGCCTCGCGAATGGCGTCCTTGAGCACATCGGGGTCGTAGGCAATGCCGTTGATGGCGAGAATTTGCGCGCCTTCCGTGAGCTTGGCCTTGAACGCGGGACTGTCCCAGATGACCTGGTCTATCGTGCCCATTCTATCGCCGTCCTTGTCGTCGACTTCGATGCCGATGGAGTTCAGCAAGTCGATGCGCTTGCGCTGATCCTCGGTCGCGGCCTGATAATCGCTCGGCGTATCCGTGTACACCAGTTTATAGCCGCCGCGCCGAAACCCGTCCAGAGGAACCGGCTTCGCTATGCCGTCCAGCCGCTGGCGCAAAAAGCTGGACCAGTCGTTGGGCTCGACTGCATTCAATGCCTTCACCACATCGTCAAAGGTATAGGTCACGACGGCGAAGCTGCCGTCATGGATGCCGAAGAAGGTGCGGGCGAAATCGTCCAACGAGCGCGCGCCTTTGGAGCGTTCGCGTATCCAGGTGTCGGCATCGAGCCAGATCAGCGCGCCCTCGTCGTAATAGTCTTCGAAGCGCTGCCAGTCGAGCCAGGATTGCGGCCTGCGTGGATTGATGATCTCGTCGTTCGTCGTGTCCTGCAGCGTGCGCCACTGGCGGCCTTTTTCAATCTCGTAATGCGCTGCGGTGATGGCGAGCTGGTCGAGGGCCTGTTGGCGCGTGCGCAGGCCCGAGCGAGCTGCCAGGACCTGTCCCCAGTACTGGGTTTGCCCTTCATAGACCCACAACAAACTGTCCTGCATCGGGACGTTGTAGTTCGGGGTCCAAAGATCCGCGGGGCGCCTGAACTTGCCATTCCACGAATGCGTGAACTCGTGCGGCAACAGGTCTCTCACGAATGCCGTCTTGTCCCACTTGGTGAAGGATTCCGGATCGCTGCCGTCCTCGCTCGATTGATGGTGTTCGAGCCCGTTCTCCTGGATTTGGTCGCTGAGCGAGTACAGAAAATCATAGTGATTGTAGTGATGCGACGCGAAGAGTTTATAAGCCTGCCGTACGAGAGCACGGTGCGCCTCGAGTTGCTCTGGCTTGACAACCAGGAGCTCGGGCCGGTCGGCAAACAGGTCCAAATGCACCGGCACCGCGCTGCCGGGATCGAGGTCGAGCTTTGATGCGTATCGGCCCGCGTATACCGGGCTGTCGATCAGCGTTTCCACAGTGGTGCGCTTGAAGATCGTGCGCGCGCCGTCCGCGGAGGCGGTTTCCAAGGCCGAGGCGAGCTGGAAATCGGCGGGCAACGTGAGGCTCACTTGCACCGGGATTTGCCGCGTGAAATAGCCGGCCGGGTATAGCACCAGTTCATTCCATTCGATCATCATAAGGTCGCGGCTCATTTCCAATGCGCCGACCTTGGCGCTCGTGGGCGAGAGATAATCGAAGTCGATGTCGATCGATTGTGTGCCTGACTTGGGGTGCACGCGAAACGCGTAAACGTCCGCCGGATCGCGCGTCCACGAAACGGGCGCCCCATTGGCCGTCATTCGGATGCCGGCGATGCGTTCGATCGGACCTTCCGGCGCGTGGGTGCCGGGCAGCCATTTAGGATAGAACAGTACGGAGTCGGGACCAAGGCCGCTCACCGTCTCATGAACGTGCACTATCCGCCGGCTGTTATCGGTCGCATCCACTGCCAGCTGAATTTCGCCAGAGTAGGCATGATCCTTGGGCGCGACGATTTGCACGATGGGTGCGACCGCCGTGGGGCCGGCAGCCTCGGGGGCTGCGGATGCGGTGGCGGCAGCCAGTGTCGAGGCGGCGCAAAGGGCGATACATAAGACAGGTCTATTCATGGAGGCTCTCGTTATGTTTTCGGCGCGCATCTTAACAATTCGCGTGTCAGAGAACTAATTAGTTGTTCCCAGCTGAATCGGTAAAGGCGGTTTCTACAGAGGTGGTGAATGAGGACGCGGATTGCAGTACACTAGCTTCTGTGCGGTGTCGATACCACCGGACACAGTGGCATCAAATATGAGGTTGAGGAATGAAGGAGTTGGGAGTGGGAGCTGCACGCGAAGCGACAAGTCCGCGGACCACGCTCAAGTTGAAAACCCCCGGCGCAGCGCGCCAGCGAGTTCCAGAAGCGCCGCTCAAGACTCGAATCCCTGCTAAGACGACCGCCAAAACAACTTCCAAAACAAATGATTGGGCGGACGAACATAAGCAACGGATGCAAGCCGACATGGATGCACTTGGCTTTGGAAACGCGCCCGTCGAACGGGGACGGGGAAGTTGAGTGAGTGCGCCGGTGCTGAACGCGACCGGCGCGAATCTGTGTTAATGAATCATCTGTAATGTGGAGTTTCGAATGGCTCGAGCGAAAAAATCTTCCCCACGCAAGCGTTGGACGACTGCGGATATCAAAGCACTTAAGGCCCTCGCGGGTCATCATCGGGTCCCCGCAATCGCGCGCCGGTTGAAACGCACCGCGGCCGCCACGCAGCGTCAGGCGTCATTGAAAGGCATCTCGCTCGCAATGAAGTAGATTCCGAAAAATCCGCCGTCTCCCGCCCGAAGGCAGGGAGACGGCGGTCGCTGTACTCAAAACAGCGAAGGCGCGAGCACTCTGGGGAAGTTGAACACATCGAGCGTGCGCATCGGTGCCTGCGTGCAGCAAAGAAATTCGCTTAATCCGGCGAGGAATGGGCTATCCATCTAATCGATGTCCGTTCCACCGCCGCCAACTCAATGCACAACCCGCCGTTTGGGACGTCCGCGCCCGGCCACTGTCGTTCTCGCCATGCTCGGACTGATGTACTTCATCACCTATTTGGATCGGGTGAATGTGAGCACGGCCGCCGCTGGGTTTGCCACCGAGTTCGGCCTCAATAGGACACAGATAGGTCTGGTTTTCTCGGCCTTCGCATATCCGTATCTCATTTTTCAGATCGTCGGCGGGTGGATCAGTGATCGCTTCGGTGCGCGCCGCACTCTGATCGCTTGTGGAATCGTTTGGGCGGTCGCCACCGTCATCACGGGCATGGCCACCGGACTTGCCTCGTTACTGATCGCCCGGGTGCTGCTCGGATTCGGGGAGGGGGCGACCTTCCCTGCCGCCACGACGGCGATGTCTCGTTGGGTGGCCAAACGACGGCGAGGCTTTGCACAAGGGGTCACTCATGCCGCCGCCCGGGTCGGCAATGCCGTGGCTCCCGGCGCGATCGTCGTGATCATGGCCTCGTCCGGGTGGCGAAGCGCATTCTTCGTTTGCGCGCTCCTCAGTTTCTTGTGGGTCGCATTGTGGGCCATGACCTTCACGGAGTTTCCGCGGGATCATCCCGGCGTGTCGGCGAAGGAACTGGATGAGCTTCCCGCGACGGCGCCTTTGTCGAAACAGGTACCATGGATGCCCCTCATCAAGCGCATGACACCTGTCACCGTCGTTTACTTCTGCTACGGCTGGACTCTCTGGCTATATCTTAGCTGGATACCGCAATACTTCTTGCACAGCCAGCATCTGGATCTGCAGCACTCGGCACTTTTTGCTGCTTGCGTGTTCTTTTCGGGCGTCCTCGGCGACAGTTTGGGAGGAATCCTCACCGACCGTTTGCTGACATATACAAAGCGTTTACAGATCGCGCGCAGCTACCTGGTTTGCGTTTGCATGTTTCTAAGCATGGTGTCCCTGGTGCCGCTGATGTTCATTCATGATCTGGGAATCTCGCTTGGATGTCTGTCCGCCGGCTTTTTCTTTTCCGAAATGACCATCGGCCCAATGTGGGCGATTCCAATGGATGTGGCGCTCGATCACAGCGGCACAGCCAGCGGGATCATGAATATCGGATCTGCGCTCGCCGCGATCATCAGCCCGGTCGTATCGGGGTATCTGATCGATATCAGCGGTAACTGGGAACTTCCCTTCCTCGGCAGCGTGCTACTTATGGCGGTCGGTATCGTATTGGCGTTGCGTATGGAGCCCGATAAGAAGTTTGTTTACTAACGCAGGGCGCGCAGCATCCGCGGCGTCGCGAGCCATTTGAGAGCGGCATGCCCGGCCCGGGGCCTGCCATTGAACGATACGCACGCCACCGCGTTTTTTTTCATTTCGATGGGTAGTGAATCACCCCCGCCGAGCAAACAGGCCGCGAGCAGGTGCCCCAGGTCCGGTTGATGACCGACCACCGCCGTCATCTTGCTGCGGTCCTTCGCCAGCAGCGCCAATACCGCCATTACGGGCTCGCCCGGTGACAGCTCGGGCGCCTCCTCTGCCGCCGGCCAGCCTGCCACGTCGGTCAGAATACCTGCAGTCTGCTTCGCACGCAGCAGAGGACTCGTCAAGAGACGCTGCGGCCGGACCGTAAGTTTCTTCAGTCCGGCTGCTGCCTTGCGTGCGCGGCGAATGCCGGCCGGCGACAGCGGGCGGACGGCGTCTTCGCGCCATCGGCGATGGTCACGGTCAAGCGCGATGGCGTGCCGAACTATCAACAGGTCCATCGAGTCACGGCCCGGAACCGGGCAACGGGTTTACACCCGGCGCGCTTTCCTGCAATTTCGACTTTAACGTCTTCCATCGTCCCCGGACCTTACGATACGCGCGCGGATGCCGTTTGCGCGCCCTCGAAGCACGATCGGTATAGTGCGCCGCGAGCCGGCCCATCACGAATAGCGTCTCGGGCGGCAGCCCTTTCGACGGCACCGTGGCGAGGGCCTGAAGGCGCCGGCCGGCTACATCGGCATCCTGCTGCATTCCGAGTTCTTCCTGCCATCGGCGCAGCGAACGTACCATGCCATCCGCAGGTTTCCCCAAGATGACAGCGACCGATTCGAGTGCGTAGCGTAGTTTTTTCACATTCCCGCGGACCGCGTGATACGACTCCGTCGGGGATTCAGGAGTGAGAACGCCGGCGCCCTTACGCACTTTCTTGTAACGCGTGCGGATCAATTCGGGGACCACGTCGAGTACAGGTGCCCCGGCCCCCTGGGTGGCGTCCGAAGGCTGAGTCAGCACGCGCCTCAACTCATCGAGATCCTTCTGCACTGCACTCGAGTCGAGCAGGCTCAGCATCTTGGCGCGCGCCCGCGCACGTTGGGAGCGCAGGTGCTGTTTCAACGGTTCGAGGGCCGCCCGGTCCGCTTCGGGCAGCGCGCGGTTGAATACATCCAGCTCCAGAAGGGCTACGTCCAAGTCGCGTGCCTCGCCCAGCGCGCCCAGCACCTTTTTGAGGGTCGGCCGCATGCGTACCAGCGATGCAGGAAGGTAGGTGCCGAACTGGCGCAGAATGGCGTCCAGTCGCCGCCCCGCCACACGCAGGTCGTGAAGTTTCTCGGGGTCGTCTCCCAGCCTCGCGCCGGGCTCGTGAAGGTCCCATATCGACAAATAGCGGCGAAGGTTTGCGAGAGCCACTTCGTCGATACGCATCGATGCATTGACCTCGGTTGGCGCGAGCTCCGGAGGGGGCGCCGGCGCGAGGCCGACAGATTTCAAGCCCTGTGAAAACTTGCTGTCGGATGCCGATTCGAGCGAGCAACCGCTTCGAAGCGTCTTGACCAATGATTGCAGCGGCTCGTGAGCGTCTGTGAGAGCTTCCACCTCGACGCGCTGCATGCTGGTCTGAGGCTGGCCATGAGGACGCGAGATCACGGTCTCATCCAGGGCGATTTCACCCAGCGGCGTTTCGTCGTTCGCCGCGTGCACTGCATATCGCTGTCTCGAAGTATGCACTTCGAACAACGGTTGCAGCGTACGCACCCCGCTCACGGCATGGACACGCGTTCCAACCGGTCCCGTCGACCTTGCGATCGACTCGCTCTCGGAACTCTCGAGCATTTCGCTCAGCTCGCGGCGATCAGCCATTTCGGCATGGTTGGACTGAAGCGACTTGAGAGTGGCCTCCGACTTCCCATCTTCCGACCGTATGCGCAACGCAAAGCCCGCGCGGTGAATACGCCAGTCATCGGTATCGTAGTACGTATCGAAGATCTTGAGCGTCGAGCGCGGTTCGAGTACGAGGCCGTCAACGATGCCGTGATCGTCCAGCCATCGGCGCACCGACGCGAGGTCGGTGGAGGCAAGCTGCCACTCCACCTCGCGCCCATCCTTGTGACTGGGGTCTTCATGTCGGGTGGAATGACGGTTTGATGACATCTGTGTGACAGTCTAAGGCACTACAGCGCCCTAAAATAGTCTGCGGGCGACGTCAGCGCATTCGTTGCCAGTGCGCAACATGTATGCCGCCGAAGGTCTCGATGGAGACGCCGCTGCATGCCGCGCGAATTCCTGCGTACCAATAGCCCGCGCGATGTCCGACATCGAATTTCAGCATGACCAAATCTAAATTCAGCATGCTATTGATGCATGGCCACAACAAAATAGCGCTTCCGCTTTGCACTGGCGATGCTATTCTCGATCAAAAGAGAAATAACGGGATGACGATGGTAATCACTGCTTGATCGCTCGACTGACTGATATCGCCGACGCATTCGATTCGTTCTGATCGTCGACTTATGGGAAGGGGGGATGAAGTATGAATTCCAATTCGAAATTATCCTATGCGATCGCCGCGATCCTCAGCGGCTCCGCGGGCTTGGTGCACGCGGCACCGGCCACGGAGACCACCGCCGATACCAGCAGCGAGATTCAGGAAATCACGGTGACTGCGCAGCGCCGCACGGAAAACGCGCAGGATGTGCCGATCACCCTTCAGGCGATGACCGGCGAGACGTTGAAGGAGCTGAACGTCAGCACCTTCGATGACTTCATCAAGTATGTGCCCAACGTGACCTCGGCGAACTTGGGCCCGGGTCAAAGCACCATTTTCATGCGCGGTCTCTCCGTCGGCGTCACCGGCCAGCAGGGCACGGGCACCACCGGCCCCATCCCGAACGTCGCCGTATACCTGGACGAACAATCCACCGCCCTTCCCGGCCGCAACCTCGATGTCTACGCGGCCGACATGGAGCGCATCGAAGTGCTCGAAGGCCCGCAGGGCACGCTGTTCGGGTCCGGCGCCGAGGCCGGCGTGGTGCGCTACATCACCAATAAGCCGAAGCTCGATGTGACCGAAGGCGATGTCAACGCCGGCTACAGCTATACGGCGGGCGGCGACCCGAACAGCAATGTGGATGCGATGATCAATCTGCCGTTGATCCCGGACACGTTGGCGGTGCGCGCCGTCATTTACGACGATAATCGCGGCGGCTACATCAACAACGTGCCTGCCACCTTCACGCGGGCGGGCACGGACTTGGGTTTGACGCGGTACAACAACGGCATCCTTCCAACCAACAGCCAATCGATCAACAACAACAACCTCGTGGCCAACGACATCAACCCGGTGACCTACCAAGGATTCCGTCTATCGGCGCTCTGGAAGATCAACGACCAGTGGAACGCGCTGCTGACGCAGAGCTACCAGAACATGAATGCGCAGGGCGTGTTTTACGAGCAGCCCTACGGCCCGGAAGGCCTGACCTTGAATGCGTTGGGCGAGCCCATCGGCGTGACGAAGCTGCCGTCCGACTCGGTGACCCTGTTCAACCCGTCCTACGACAAGGACAAGTTCGAGAACACCGCTCTGACCGTCAACGGCCAGGTCGGCGACCTGAAGCTGGTCTACTCCGGCGGCTACCTGGTGCGCAATGTCGAGCAGCAGCAGGACTACACGAATTACTCCCGCGGCGTGTTCGGCTACTACTATCAGTGCGCGGGCTACTCGAAAAAGTCGGCCGCCGGCCAATGCTTCACGCCGTCCGCGGTTTGGCAGGAAACCGAGAAGAACACGCACCAGAGCCATGAACTGCGGCTGAGCACGCCGGACGATTGGCGGATCCGCGGCATCGGCGGCATCTATTACGAAGAGTTCAAGATATACGACGACACCGATTGGACCTACAAGACCGTTCCCAGCTGCTCGGCGACGTACAACGACAACTGCTTCAACAACGTCCAGCCCTGGCCGGGATCGAACGCGAACAACCCGAACGAGCGCAACGACAACGTCGGATTCTTCGACGACACGCAGCGCACCATCATTCAAAAGGCGGCTTTCGGATCGATGGACTTCGACATCATTCCGAAGAAGCTGATCATCACCGCGGGCACGCGCTACTACAGATTCAACGAGAGCGAGCTCGGCGGTGATGTGGGCAGCTTCTACTGCAAGAATTTCGCGCCGACCACGTACTTTGGTCCCTGCACCTCGGCGACCAACGGCAACGGGCAGCCGGGCGGCACCGGCATTCTCGGCAGCGCCCCTTACGGAACCAACTTCAACGCCGCCAGTTTCAATAACTCCATCTACCACGGCTTCCGCAGCCGCGCGAACCTGAGCTGGCATATCACCGACGACATGCTGCTCTACTACACCTGGTCGCAGGGCTTCCGGCCCGGCGGATTCAACCGCGGCATCAAGTACGAGCAGCCCGACGCGACCGGAGCCTATCAGTACGCGACCCCGGCGACTTACCGGCCCGACACCCTGATCAACAATGAAATCGGCTTCAAGACCGAGTTCCTGAACCATCGCCTGCAGATAAACGGCGCCGTCTACCAGGAAGATTGGAAAAACACGATCGTCGAGTTCTTCGCACCGCAGTTGGGTTTCGGCAATCTGACCTTCGTCACCAATGGACCCAATTATCGGGTGAGGGGCGGCGAACTGCAGGTCGTCGCCCGTGTGACCGAGGGTTTGACGGTGCAGGGATCGGCATCGTACAACAGGAGCTACGAGACGAATTCGCCGTCACTGACCAACAACAATCCGGCGAGCCCGAATTTCGGCAAGCCGATTACCTCGGTTGTCAACGTGTTCGGCCTGCAAGGGTCTCCGCTCGGCGAGTCGCCCACGTTCCAAGGAAATATGCGGGTCCGGTACGAGTTCCCGCTGGGCGAGTACAAGGCCTTTACCCAAGTGGGCGGCCAGTACTACGGTGCTTCCTGGTCGACAGTGGGCACGGTCGATAACTATAAGATGGGGGGCTGGGCCACTCTCGATGCCTCTACAGGCGTCGCCAAGGACGCTTGGACCGCGGAGTTCTTCGCGCAGAATCTGGCCGACAGGAACGCAAGCGTTTACACGAACTCCGCCCAGTTCATCGTGACGCAAACGCCGCTGCGGCCTAGAATTGCCGGCGTCAAGTTCAGCTACAAGTTCTAAAGGAGCAAACAGCGATCACGAGCCAACCGCCGTCGCGCATCGAGGCGGAAGTCAAGAGAATCCGCGGTCTTCTGGAACGCGACGAGTTCGAGCCGGCGGTGCGCGCTGCACGAGTGCTTCGCGATGAGGTGCCTCAGAACCGCGATGTGCTCTACATGCTGGCCGTCGGCCTACGCTACTTGACGCGGATTCCGGAGGCGCTCGCCACGCTTGCCGAACTGGAAAAGCACCACCCGGCTTATGCCCGGCTGTTCCAGGAGCGCGGCCACTGCCACGTGGCGACGCGCGCCGCCGAACCCGCCATCGAGGCCTTCGTGCGCGCCGTGAACCTGAACCCGTCCCTCCCCGCGAGCTGGAGGGCACTGAACCTGTTGTTTCGGATGACGGGCCGCCGGGCCGATGCCGAGCACGCGGCCGGACAGGTCGCCATGCTCGAGGCGCTGCCACCCCAGATCCTCACCGCGTTCAGCATGTTCTCCGACGGCGAAATCCACGACTCCGAGCACCTGGTGCGCCGCTACCTGCTGACGCACGGCGACCACGTCGAGGGCATGAGGCTGCTCGCCAAGATCGGCATGGAGCTCGATGTCACCGACGATGCGGAGCTGCTGCTCGAGAGCGCCCTGAAGATCGCGCCGGGTCACCGCGTGGCGCGCTACGAATATGCGCTGGTTCTGCTCAAGCGGCACAAGCACGTGCTGGCGCGGGAGCAGATGGAGCAGCTTCTGCGCCTCGATCCGGATAATCGGGCTTACCGCACCACCTACGCGACCGTGTGTACGGGATTCGGCGACTACGACGTGGCGCTGCCGCTGTATCGGGAAGTCCTGGCGGAAACACCGGGGGATCCCGAGCTGCATCTGTCGATCGCACATGCGCTGAAAACGCTCGGCAAAACCCGGGAGGCGATCGATTCGTATCGGGCGGCGGCGGCCGTGCGTCCGAATTTCGGCGAGACGTACTGGAGCCTCGCGAACCTGAAGATTTATCGGTTCACGGATGACGAAATCGCCCGCATGCGCAGCGAGGAGGCATCGGCGGGCACGCAGCTGGTCGACCGCTATCATCTATGCTTTGCACTCGGCAAGGCGTTCGAGGATCGCGCCGAGTATGCGGAGTCGTTCATCTATTATGAGCGCGGCAACGCGCTCAAGAAGACCGAATGCCGCTACCGCCCGGACCCTTTGGAACGCAACGCCCGGCTGCAAGCGTCGGTGTGCACCCGCGAGTTCTTTGCCGCGCGCCGGGAGGTGGGGTGTCCGGACCGCTCTCCCATCCTGGTGGTCGGACTGCCGAGATCGGGCTCCACGCTCGTCGAACAGATCCTCGCGTCCCACTCGCAGGTGGAGGGCACGATGGAACTCGCGGACATTCCGCGCATGGTGCAGGATCTGCAGGGACGCGAAACGGCCGGTGCGGCTCCCCGATATCCGGGGATACTCGCCGAGATGAAGCCGGAGGACTTCAGACGACTCGGAGAGAAGTACCTGAGCGACACGCGGTTGTACCGCACCGGCAAGCCGCGCTTCATCGACAAGATGCCGAACAACTTCCGGCACCTCGGTCTGATCCACCTGATATTGCCCAACGCCAAGATCATCGACGCGCGCCGCGACCCCATGGCGTGCTGCTTCAGCAACTTCAAGCAGCTGTTCGCCTCGGGACAGCAATTTACCTACAGCATCGAGGACATCGCCCGGTATTATCGGATGTACGTGGATCTGATGACGCACTGGGAGAACGCCCTCCCCGGCAAGATCCTGCGAGTCGAGCATGAGAGCGTGGTCGAGGATCTCGAAAGGAACGTGCGCCGCATCCTCGATTTCTGCGAGCTCGAGTTCGAACCAGGCTGTATGGAATTCCACAAGACCGAGCGCACGGTGCATTCGGCGAGCTCGGAGCAGGTGCGCCGTCCGATCAATCGTGAAGGCGTGGACCAGTGGCGTCACTATGAGCCTTGGCTCGGTCCCCTGAAGGGGGCACTGGGGCTGCCGGCATGACGCGAAACTGCCCTACCAAATCCTCGGTGTCAGGGTACAATCGCACGAGCCGATAATATCCCGGTGATAAAGCCCCGGAGCCGATATGTCGTCCTTGCGTCGGATGTTCGCGCTGGTTTTGCCGTTGACACTCGAAGGATGCCGTACGGCCATTCTTTCGCCCGCGGGGCCGATCGGGGCCGCGAACCGTACCATTCTGCTCGATGCACTGGTGATCATGCTGGCCATCGTCGTGCCGACGATCCTGGCGATATTGGCGTTTGCTTGGTGGTTCCGCGACTCCAACACGCGTGCGCGCCGCCAGCCCGGCTTTACCTACTCCGGGCGCGTCGAACTCATCGTCTGGTCTATTCCGGCGCTCGTGGTTTTCTTCCTGGGTGGCATCGCCTGGATCGGATCCCAATTGCTCGATCCCGCCCGCCCGATCGCCTCCCGCGTGAAGCCGCTCGAGATCCAGGTGGTTTCGCTCGACTGGAAGTGGTTGTTCATTTACCCCGAGCAGGGGGTGGCATCGATGAACTACCTGGTGGCACCTGCCGGGGTCCCGCTGCACTTTAGGATCACGTCCGCGAGTGTGTTCAACGTGTTCTTCGTACCCCGGCTCGGCAGCGAGATCTACTCGATGTACGGTATGACGACTCAGCTCAACCTGCAAGCCGATCGACCGGGCATCTATCCGGGCCTCTCGGCGCAATTCAGCGGCGATGGCTTCTCCGACATGGCATTTGACTTGCGGGCAGTCACGGCCGAGGAATTCTCGGCATGGACCGCGGCGACGGGCGCCTCCGGTCCGGTGCTCGATGAGGCGGGCTACCGCGACCTGCTGAAGCAAAGCCAGAACGTCAAGCCCTACACCTATCGGTCGGTCCAGCCCGGTCTCTTCGATGCGATCGTGATGCAGAGACTTCCGCCCGGCGAGGGACCGGGTTCTACGGCACCACAGGAGAACTGAAGTGTTCGGCAATCTCACCTGGCACGCCATTCCCTTCGATCAACCCATCCCGCTCGCCGCCGGGGCGTTCGTGGTTCTTGCAATCTTCGGCGTACTGATCTGGGTGTGGGCCAAGGGCTACATCCCCTATCTGTGGCGCGAATGGATCACGAGCGTCGATCATAAACATATCGGCATCATGTACTGCGTGCTCGCGCTCGTCATGCTGCTGCGCGGCTTCATCGATGCGCTGATGATGCGCTCACAGCAGGCGCTGGCGTTCCACGCCGCAGGCTACCTGCCTCCGGAGCACTACGATCAGATCTTCTCGGCGCACGGCACGATCATGATTTTCTTCGTCGCCATGCCTTTCGTCATCGGTCTGATGAACTTCGCGGTTCCCCTGCAGTTGGGCGTGCGTGACGTGGCATTTCCGACACTGAACTCCGTGGGCTTCTGGCTGACGGCCGTGGGGGCGCTGCTGGTCAACCTGTCGCTCGTCGTCGGAGAGTTTGCCCGCACCGGCTGGCTGCCCTACCCCCCGCTCTCCGAGCTCGCCTACTCGCCCGGAGTCGGGGTGGATTACTACCTATGGGGCATCCAGATTTCCGGAATCGGAACGCTCATGACCGGGATCAACCTGGTCACGACGATTCTCAAGATGCGTGCCCCCGGCATGAGCTACATGCGCATGCCGGTCTTCTGCTGGACCTCGCTCGCCTCGAATCTTCTGATCGTCGCGGCTTTCCCCGTCCTCACCGCGACCCTTGCCATGCTGCTGCTCGACCGCTACCTCGGCTTTCATTTTTTCACCAACACCGCGGGCGGCAACGCGATGATGTTCATGAACCTGATCTGGGCGTGGGGACATCCCGAGGTCTATATCCTCGTGCTGCCGGCATTCGGGGTGTTCTCCGAGGTGGTCGCAACGTTCTCCGGCAAGCCGCTGTTCGGCTATCGCTCGATGGTGATCGCGACGATGGCGATCTGCATCCTCTCGTTCACCGTCTGGCTGCATCACTTCTTCACCATGGGCGCGGGCGCCGATGTGAACGCGATCTTCGGCATCGCCAGCATGCTCATCGCCATCCCGACGGGCGTGAAAATTTACAACTGGCTCTTCACCATGTACGGGGGGCGTGTGCGCTTCAGCTCCCCGATGCTCTGGGCGATCGGCTTCATGGTGACCTTCGTGATCGGCGGCATGACCGGGGTGCTGCTCGCGTCGCCCCCGGCGGATTTCGTGCTGCACAACAGCCTGTTCCTGGTGGCGCACTTTCACAACGTGATCATCGGCGGGGTGATCTTCGGGGCCTTCGCCGGTTACACCTTCTGGTTCCCCAAGGCCTTCGGGTTCACCCTGGATGAGCGGCTCGGCAAGGCGGCGTTCTGGTGCTGGTTCGTCGGCTTCTATGTCACCTTCGTGCCGCTTTACGTGGTGGGCCTCGAGGGCATGACACGGCGCATGCAGCACTACGACCGGCCGGAATGGCACCCCTGGCTGCTGGTCTCCGGGCTCGGCGCCCTGATCATTCTTTGCGGCATTGCCTTGCAGGTCGCACAGCTCGCGATCTCCATCCGCAGCCGCGAGCGGCGGCGCGATCTCACCGGGGATCCTTGGGACGGCCGCAGTCTCGAATGGGCGACTCCATCGCCGCCGCCGGAATTCAACTTTGCGGTACTGCCCAACGTCACCCACGATGAAACTTACTGGAGCGTCAAGCAAAGCGCGCGCGAGCAAATGCGCCTGGTCCTCCCCGAACCGCACTATGAGGCCATTGAAATGCCGCGCAACAGTCCGGTCGGTTTCGTCACCGCGTTCTTCGCGGCCGTGACCGGCTTCTCCCTGATCTGGCACATCTGGTGGCTCGTCGTGCTCGGGCTGATCTGTGCCTACATTACCTTCGTCGTCTTCGCCTGGCGCGATGTGGCCGAGTTCGAGATTCCCGCCGAGGAAGTGGCGCGGATCGACCGGGCCAATCGCCAGGTGCGCGCCGACGCCTTGCGGGAGCTCGCCCTATGAGCACCGAGGCGCTGCGCGCACCGCCCGATTCTTCTCATCTGGGGCACCATGCGGCAGCGCCGCCGCTGGTGACCGGGCATGGCGCCGGGGGACCGGCCCCCAAGCGTATCGTGGTGGGGTACGGCTTTTGGATCTTCCTGCTCTCCGACGTGATCATGTTTTCGGCCTTCTTCGCCGCCTACGCGGTGCTGTTCAAGAACACCGCCGGCGGCCCCACCGCGGAACAGCTGTTCGATCTTCGCAATACGGCGGCGGAGACAGCCTGCCTGCTCGCCTCGACCTTCACCTGCGCCATGGCAAGCCTTGCGGTCGGCGAGCGCAATCAGAAGTGGACCCAACTCTCCCTCCTGGCAACCGGAGTCCTCGGCGTCACGTTCATCACACTCGAGATCCGCGAGTTCGCCAGCTTGATCAGCCGCGGTGCCGGCCCCAGCCGCAGCGCCTTCCTCTCCTCCTTCTTCACGCTGGTCGGATGCCACGGCGTGCACGTGACCGCCGGCCTACTGTGGCTCGGCACCATGATGGCGCAGTTCTATGCCAAGGGGTTCCGCCGGGACATCCGCCATCGCTTCCTGTGCTTCAGTCTCTTCTGGCACGCCCTCGATATCATCTGGGTGGGAATTTTCAGCTTGGTGTACCTGGTCGGAACCCTGCCCCGGGAGCTATTACCATGAGCGGTGAACACGAATTCGATGCCGGCTCGAACGTCGGTGAGGACCGTCTGCCCGGAGCTGAATCGGCCGCCGAAGAGCGCACGCTCGGCCAGGAGGTGCGAGGCTACGCACTCGGGCTGGCGCTCGCGGTGGGGCTCACCGCGGCCTCCTTCTGGGTCCGAGGCACCGACCTCGTCTACGGACCCGGGCTCGCCTTGGCGCTGCTCGTACTCGCCGTCGCCCAGATGGGCATCCATCTCATCTTCTTCCTGCACATCACCACTGCGCCGGACAACGAGAACAACATACTCGCCCTCGCCTTCGGGGTGCTGATCGTTTGTCTGATTGTCTTCGGTTCCCTTTGGGTCATGGAACACCTGAACCACAACATGGTACCGATGCAGGAATTGATGCAGATGCAACGCTGATGTGGCGCCGCCGCCGACCGAACAATTAGAATCGGCTGCTGTTCCCGGAGCTATCGAGGCCGGCGCCGGCCAATGGATTTCGCTCGGCATGCGTGTACTGCTCGTTGAGGATGATGAAATGATTGCGCAAGGCCTGCAAACGGCGCTTCGCCAGGCCTCTTTCGCCGTGGACTGGATGCGCGACGGCAAGAGCGCGGGCACGGCCCTGCAAACCGGAGAATTCGATCTGGTGTTGCTCGATCTCGGGCTGCCGCACCGCGACGGCATCGACGTGCTGCGCGAGCTGCGCAAGCGCGGCGACGCCACGCCGGTGATCATTCTGACGGCTCGCGACGAAATTCAGCACCGAATCGCGGGGCTCGATGCCGGCGCCGACGATTACATCGTCAAGCCCTTCGATTTGGACGAGGTCACCGCCCGCATGCGTTCGGTGATGCGCCGGGCCGCGGGCCGCGGCGATCCGACCATACAGCACGGTGATCTGCGGCTCGATCCGATCACCCGCACGTGCGAACGCGGCGGCTTACCGGTCGCCTTGTCGGGGCATGAATACGCGGTGCTCGAAGCGCTGCTGCAGCGGCCGGGCGCCGTGCTCTCGCGGGCGCAGCTCGAAGACCGCCTGTACGGCTGGGATGAACAAATCGGCAGCAATGCCGTCGAAGTCTACATTCACGGATTGCGCCGCAAGCTCGGCAGCGGCGCAATCCGCACTCTGCGAGGCGTCGGCTACTTCGTGCCCAAAGTATGACATCGATCCGTGCCCGCCTCCTCGGCGCATTGATCATCCTGGTGGCGTTGATCTCGTTGCTCGCTGCGGCGGTGACCTATCGTCGCGTGCTGAACGAAACCTCGACTTTGTTCGACTATCAGCTGCGCCAGATGGCCCTGTCCCTGCGCAGCCAGATTTCGCTCGCGCCGCGCATCGAGGTGCCCCCGGATCAAGGCGACACGGATTTTGTCGTTCAGATCTGGGACATATTCGGCGCGCGCACGTATCTGTCGCGGCCTGGCCTGCCAATGATCAATCAGACGGTGCTGGGCTACGCGAACCTGTCCCTGGGCGGCAAAGCCTGGCGCGCCTACGGCCTGCAGACCGGAGCCGGCGTCATTCAGATCGCGCAGCCGGTGAGCGTGCGGGAGGGGTTGGCACGCGCCGCGGCGGAACGGGTCGTCATACCGCTCATTCTATTGTTGCCCATCATGATCGTGGCGGTTGCCTGGATAGTCCGCCGCGGGCTCATGCCGCTGCAGTACGTTGCAGCCGAAGTGCAGCGCCGCGATGTTCATAGCCTGCGGCCGCTCGGCACCGGCGATTTGCCGCGGGAAATCGAGCCTTTGGTGCGCGAGCTCAATCGCCTGCTCGGGCGTCTGCAGGAGGCGTTTACCGCCCAGCGCGCCTTCATTTCCGATGCCGCCCACGAATTACGATCGCCGCTCACGGCGCTGCGCCTGCAGCTGCAGCTGCTCGATCGCGCACCGGATGAGACCGCGCACCTCGAAGCACGCGCCCGCCTCGGCGGGGCGGTGGAGCGCGCCATCCATTTGGCGGAGCAGCTGCTCACCCTGGCTCGCAGCGACCCCCAGGAATTGGTAGGCGAGTTCGGTCCGGTCGATTTGGCCGCCGTCGCTGCCGAGGCCATCACCGATACGCACGAACTTGCACTCGCGCGCAGCATCGATCTGGCGCTGGATGCCGCGGCCGGCTGCCTCGTTCGAGGCAATGGCGAAGCGCTTCGCATCCTCGTGCGAAACCTCGTCGACAATGCGGTGCGCTATACGCCGCCGGGGGGTTCTGTCTTGGTGCGCTGCCGCTCGAGGGCCGAGGGGCCTCTGCTTGAAGTCACCGATACGGGCCCCGGCATCCCAGCGGCTGAACGAGACCGGGTCTTTGACCGCTTTTATCGGCGCGCGGCGGCACAGGCGCACGGCACGGGACTCGGGCTGGCCATCGTCAAATCCATTGCGGGCCACCATGGCGCGCGAGTCGCGCTCGGCGACGCCGCCGGTGGGGGCTTGCACGCGGCGGTCGAATTTCCTCAGTCTTAAGATTGCCTTAAGGAAGGCATGTGAACCTACGCCCAATGGCACTTTCCTGAGTGCTTCATCTTGGAGAAGATCACATGCAGATTCGACCTAGGACATTGGCATGGTCGGCGGTGGGCTTGCTCGCCGTCGGCACGGCCACGGGGCTGTCCGCCCCCACCATACTTCACGTTGCCGCAACCGATGGCAGCCAGGCCCCGAGCAATTCGGCCATGCCGGCCTCGGCGCCGCAACCGGTCGCGTTGACCACGGCACCGAATTATCGCGCCATCGTGGCACAGAACCAGGCGGCCGTGGTCGGCATCACGACGGCGAGTCCGGTAAAGGCCGCCGCCATGCCACAGCAGTTCAGTTTCGGCGGCCCCAACGGCGACGATGACAATCCGCTGCTGCAATTCTTTCGTGGACAGCAGATGCCGCAGATGCCGCGCCAGCACGGCACGATGCACGCCCAGGGCTCGGGTTTTCTGGTCTCGGCCGACGGCCTGATACTGACCAATGCGCACGTGGTCGACGGAGCGAAGGAGGTTACCGTCAAGCTGTCGGATCACCGGGAATTCAAAGCGAAAGTTCTGGGCGCGGATCGCAGCAGCGACATCGCCGTGCTGAAGATCGATGCTCATGATCTGCCCACCGTGCGTCTCGGAAACTCGGATCAACTGCGGGTCGGCGACTATGTGCTTGCCATCGGCGAACCATTCGGTCTTGAGGAAACCGCAACCGCCGGCATCGTGAGCGCGAAAGGCCGTTCGCTTCCGGGCGACGGCTATGTGCCGTTCATCCAGACCGACGCGGCAGTCAACCCCGGCAATTCGGGCGGCCCTCTGTTCGACGAAACGGGCGCCGTGGTGGGTATCAATGCGCAGATCTACACCACCTCCGGCGGCTACGAAGGCGTGTCCTTCGCCGTGCCGATCAACCTGGCGGTGCAGATCAAGGACCAGATCGTGAAGACCGGCAAAGTGGTGCATGCGCGCCTCGGAGTCGAGGTGCAGACCATGGATCAAACCCTGGCCGACTCCTTCAAGCTCAAGACGCCGAACGGCGCGCTGGTGGCCAAGGTGGCGCCGGATAGCGCGGCCGCGCAAGCGGGCCTCAAGGTGGGTGATGTGATCCTGAAGTTCGACGGCGATCCCATCGTGGATGCGGGACAGCTGTCGGCCCGTGTGGGGGTTGCGGCACCTGGCGATAAGGCGACGGTGGATGTCTGGCGCGACGGCAAGACTCTCACGCTCACTGCCACCATCGGCAATGCGGCCGAAGCAATCACGGCGGATAACAACGCAGGTGATGGCGCACAGGGAGGTCGGCTGGGTCTGTCGGTGCGGCCGCTGAGTCCGGACGAGCGCCGGCAGGCGGGCGTCTCGGGCGGTCTGGTGGTCGAGGACGCGGAGGGCCACGCTGCCGAGGCCGGCATTCAAGCGGGCGATGTGGTGTTGTCCGTCGACGGAACGACCGTGCAAAGCGTGGGTCAGCTGCGCCAGTTGATTCAGGATCATGGCAAGCAAGTCGCGCTGCTCATTCAGCGCGGCGATGTCCGCCTGTTCGTGCCTGTGACCTTGGGCTGATTCAGCGCGGCGATGCCAGGCTGATCGACTGAGTGGGCGCACCGGTCCGTGCAAAATGCACGAACCGGCGCGCCCTTCTTGCCAATCACCCATGCGGCAGTTAGCATCTGCACCGAAGTTGTTAGGTGCTCTCGTCTTCTCGGTGTGAACTGAGAGCGACGGCGAGTGAAACGGGAAGCCGGTGCGTGTTTTAGTATCTCACTAGAACCAAAGCCGGCGCTGCCCCCGCAACGGTAAGCGAGTGACGGCGAATCCTCTATGCCACTGCATCCTATGGATGTGGGAAGGCGAATCGCCAGCATTGATCCAATGCGCTCGTGAGCCCGGAGACCGGCCTAGCTACATGATCTGCGAATATCGCGGTGGGCGATTGGTGCGTTGCTGTAGGTTTCGGTCGGTACGCGAGGCGCACACGCCTTCGGGACTCACCCCATCCTTCCGGCGAACTCCCCCAGTCCATTCTCCGCGCCCGGTTCGTATGCGTATTCGAAGCATGCCTCGCGTGTGCACAACATGGGGAAGAAAAGATGAAGGGGATTTTGCGGTTCGCCACCGCCTGTGGGCTCATCGCCGCATCGATCGGCTCTGCCCGGGCGCAAAGCGATTCATCGCTGGATGAAGTCACAGTCACGGCAAAAAGGCTCGAGGAGGAGATCCCGCAACAACTCGCGCAATATGGTACCCACCTCGACGTCATCACTGCGGCGCAGATCAAGAACGGCGGCTACTTCGATGTGGCCAGTGCCCTCGAGGCATTGGCGCCCGCTCTCTACGTCAGCTCAAAAAATGGCCCGTTCGACTACGTGCAGGTTTCGCTGCAGGGCTCGCGGACCGAGGACGTGTTGTGGCTGGTGGACGGTATCCGCATCAATAATCGGTTATACGCAGGGACGACGCCGCTCGACACCATACCGGCGAGCATGATTGAGCGTATCGAGGTGCTCGACGGAGGCCAGGCGCTTTTCTATGGAACCCAGGCGGTGGCGGGCGCCGTCAATATTGTCACAAAGGCGTTCACCGATACACCGAGCGGGGCCCTCAGTGTGGGTGCGGATACCAACAACAGCAAGCTCTTCAGCGGATATTTTCGAGACACGGTGGGGAGCAATCATTTCGTCGTCTACGCATCGCGCGATCAGTCGCCGGGGATTCAGCCGTTTCCCGACGCCGATTATCAGCCAAGCGGCACGGATCGGCATCGTTACTACTATCTGACGACGCTGGGTGGCAAGTACGCGTACGATTTTACGGACCACGTGACCTTGAGCGCCTCGTATCAACATACCGAGGGGAAGCTCGATGACGCACAACCGATGTTGACCGCCCTCGCCTACAACCGCAGAGACGAGGATCTCGTCAGCAGCAAACTTGATTACGAGCCAAGCAATGCGTTCAAGGTTTATGTCAAGGATTACATCCACTACTGGAGATCGCATTACACGGAGGTCGATAACGGCACGACAGCTTATACCTATACCCCGGGCCCTCCCGGGGCGACCACGGTGGCCGAGGATGAGGGGGGCTGGGGATACCGGGACTCCGGAATCAATCTTTTGACCGAATTCGCACCCAATCGCGGATTGGTGTACGTCGCGGGCTACGACTACCAGGACTACACGGGCCGCGATGCGGTGCTGGTGATTCAGCAGGAGACCGAGCACGTCAACGCATTCTTCGGTCAAATCCGCACGACGCCGGACCTCATCCCGGACGCTCACCTCGCCGCAGGGTTGCGCTACAACGACCCCAGCTTTGGACAATCTGCAACGGTGTGGAACGGCAGCGGGCAGTACGATCTCACCCAGTCGCTGTTCCTGAAGGCAAGTGTTGGAACGGCATTTCGGTTACCCACCGATGAAGAGCTCTTTGCCAACGATCCGAACGATGAGCGCGGAGATCCCAATCTCAAGCCGGAGACGAGCACGTTTGCAAACGTGTCGGTGGGCGGCACGGCTCCCTTGGGCGAGTCCGCGCTGAAATGGGAAGTGATCGGCTTCTACCGGGCAATCAAGAACCTCATCGACTTTCAGAGTTTCGATGCCGCGACGGATCAGGATGTCTTCGGCAATGTTCCTGGGAAAGTCATGGTGCACGGGGTCGAGGTGACGCTGCAGTCATCGATCACGCAGGCACTGTCCGCAAACTTCAATGCCACTTACAACCACAGCCGGCAGAGCGGAGTGGACTTTCAATTCGACCAAGTCCCGGTGACGCAAGTGAAGGCTGGGCTCGATTACCATCCGAGCGGTCTCCCGGTGGGAGCCAGTGCGATGCTCGTTCGCGTAGGCGATCTCGACGATGAGCCTTTCGGAGCCGGGGATGGGCGCTATGGATATGGCAACTACACGCTGTTGGATCTCAGTGGACGTGTCTTTTTGGATGCATCTCGCCATCAGCGGATCGATTTGCATTTGAACAATGTCTTCGATAAAACGTACTACACCGGTCTCAGTTTTGGTGTGAACGACGTCAGCGGCAATCCGTATGTCGCCCACGATCTCGGCCTGCCAAGGACCTTTTCCGCCTATTACACTTACAGCTTTTGACCTTGAGGGGAAGGCGGTCTCGCACAGTTTGTCGGTGCCGCAGAAACCGCCAACCATGATCCGGCTGATCTTCTTGCTGCACCGCTATCTCGGAATCGCCGTGGGCGCGCTCATGGTGATGTGGTGTCTCTCGGGCGTGGTGATGATGTATGTCGGTTACCCGGTGCTCGAGGAGCAAAGGCGTCTTGACGCTCTAACGCCCATCGACTGGAACGGCTGCTGCACGATCCCGCCGGCCGCGCTCGGCGACGCCGATCGAGCAGGCGAATTTCAAATCGAGATGCTGGCGGGGCGACCGACGCTTACAGTTGGCGGCGAGGCGCATGTCCGGCTGATCGATCTGCGTACGGGCGTCTCGATGCCGCGAATATCGCCCAAGCAAGCCGCGGCGGTGGCGCAAGGGTACGGCAAGGGTGATTCGCCGCTCGGTGCGCGGCTACTCGGCAGGATCGACTACGACCAGTGGACGGTGGCGGGCGATTTCGATTTAGACCGCCCGCTGTACCGTTTTGCGCTGGAGGATTCGGCGCGCACGGAAATTTACGTATCGAGTAGTACGGGCAGAGTTGTGCAGCGGACTACCGGCCGCGAGCGATTCTGGAACTGGCTCGGCGCGGTACCGCATTGGCTGTACTTCGCCCAACTGCGCCGCCATGCGTACCTGTGGAGCCAAGTCGTCATTGCCACATCGCTCATCGGCTGCTTCCTGGTCTTCACAGGTATTTACATCGGCCTGCGCCAAGTCATGCGCCGCCCCGCAGGGAGCTGGTCGCCATATGCCGGAATCAATCTGTGGCACCACATCATGGGACTACTCTTCGGTGTGCTTGCGCTCACTTGGGCGGTCAGCGGTCTTTTGTCGATGAATCCCTGGGGTTGGCTCGAGGGAGCCGGCGCGCGGCAGGAACGCGTACGGCTTCTCGGCAACGAACTCACCGGCGGCGACGTCAAGGCGGCGCTTCAGAACATTGCGGATGCCCACCCTGCAGCGATCGTGTCCCTTGGCGCGGCACCTCTCAACGGGCGGCTTTACTTCATCGCGACCACCACCACCGGCGAACGGCGACGCCTCGATGCTGCCGGCATGCGGGCACCGCTGCTCGACGCCGATTTGGCTTTTATGGGCGGAGCTCTGGGCGCCGAGCCTCGCAGCGTTCCGCAACTGATGACGCAGGAGGATTCCTACTACTTCACTCATCACCACGACCTGGCTCGGTTGCCTGTATATCGCTTGGTAGTTCTGAGTGATCCCGCCATTCGCTACTACCTCGACGCCGTGTCGGGAGCGCTTCTGATGAAAGTTGACCACGGCGCTCGAGCCTATCGATGGTTGCACGAAGGGCTGCATCGGATGGATTTCGCGCCCGCCCTGAGAGGCCGGCCGCAGTGGGACGTGTTGATGCTCCTGCTGATGTCGGGCGTCACCACGCTCTGTGCGACCGGGGCCTATCTGGGATACCGCCGCCTATTGTATAGCCCCGGGAGACCGGATTCCTAAGCGCGGCCGGTCTCGCGCCAGAGCTCGTTCAGCAGGTCATCCAGTTGCGGCAAGTCGAACGGTTTCTTGATCGCGCGCACATGAGGTCCCAGACGCTCGAGGCCGAAGTGTAAATCATAGCCCGAGGCGATGATGATCGCGGCCGCCGGCTCGAGCTTCAGCATGTGGCGCGCCATGTCCATTCCCGACATGGCCGGCAGGCTGAGATCGGTCACGACCAGGTCGAACTCGTCCGGTTTGAAGACGCTCAGCGCCTCTTCGGCGCTCGCTACTGCCACGACCTCGTGTGCGGGTTGCGCCAGCATTTCACAAGTGACCTCGCGCACGAGGGGATCATCTTCAACGTAGAGAATGCGCATGGGACCCGGGGCGATCACGCTGCTGCCTCGAACCCAGCGCCGACTGGATTGCGAGTGCGATGTCGTATTGATTGCAAGGTTTGGCCAATCTGATGACTCCGAGCAACGTGGCGTCGAGAGGAAGCTCTGCGTAGCCGGTCGCCAAAATGATGGGTATTCCGGAATAGGTTTCCTGAATGCATTTTGCAAGCTGCAAACCGGTCATGGCCGGCATGGCGTGGTCGGTGATGACGACATCGACATCGACATCCGAGGCCAGCTTGGCGAGCGCTTCCGCGCCCGAATGCGCCTCGATCGGCGTATGCCCAAGATCCTCGATCATCGCCGATATTCCCGTCATCACCAAGTGATCATCATCGACGATCAGCACCTTGCACGCCCCAACGTCGGGTTCCGGCATCTTCGCCGGCGTTGCAGCGACCGCCTCCGCCGGTGTTTGAGCCATCGGCAGCCACAGTTCCAGCGTCGTACCCTCATCCAGTTTGCTGTGGATGCGCAACAGTCCTCCGGATTGCGCAGCGAGCCCATGCACCATGGACAATCCCAGCCCCGTGCCTTTGCCCGGTCCTTTGGTGGTGAAAAACGGCTCCGTAGCCTTGGCGAGCGTCGTCTCGTCCATGCCCACACCGTCATCCTCGATCGTGATGCGCACGTAGTCGCCGGGTTCGAGCGTCGGCTCCGGCCCATCCGCCGCCTGGGTGCTCGAGGCGGCCGAAATCGTCAATATGCCTCCGTCCGGCATGGCGTCGCGTGCGTTCAGCGCGACGTTGAGCAGCGCCAACTCCAGTTGATTGGCATCCACCAATGCCGCCGGCATGCCGCTTTGATACTGCGTCCGCAATTCAACGCCGTGTCCCAGGGCGCGTTCGAGCAATTCCCTCATTCCGCCGACGAGGCTGGGTACATCGACGGCTTTGGGCTTGAGCTCCTGGCGGCGGGAGAAAGCCAGCAGACGCTGCGTCAGCGCGGCGCCTCTATGCGCCCCCTGCAGTGCATTCTGCAATAGCCGATGGCTGCGCGGATCGTCGGGCAACCGCTTTTCGAGCAGGCTGAGGCTGCCGAGGACGGCCATCAGCAGATTGTTGAAGTCATGCGCCACGCCCCCCGTCAACTGCCCGATGGTGTCGAGCTTCTGGGCTTCGAAAAGCT
>Ga0208193_1000418_pt1 | contig 24347 bp, 15 predicted proteins | sample June2015DPH_17_2_FD_184716 | JGI IMG/M metagenome (GOLD analysis project Ga0208193, IMG submission 184716) | Peatland microbial communities from SPRUCE experiment site at the Marcell Experimental Forest, Minnesota, USA - June2015DPH_17_10... | ecosystem: Environmental > Terrestrial > Soil >... | reverse complement strand
CGGGCTCGGTGGGCGCGAGCACGTAGCCTTCTTTATCGATGCGGAACTGGGGTTGATACGGACGGTCCACCGCGGTCGCCGGGTGCGGCATTTCGAACCAATACGCGTTGGGCATGGCCAGTTCCAGGTGAAAATGGACCGCGAGATCAGTGGGATTGCCCCAGTTATGCGGCGTGCATTCCAGGTTGAAGGCATCGGCGAGCGCGCCCACGCGCATGGAGCCGCCGATGCCGCCGACGTTATCGGCGATGAGGCGGGCCACGTCGAGTGCGCCGCGCTGGATGTATTCCGCGAAACCGGAGATGGAGGTGAGGAATTCGCCCACATGGAGAGGCAGATCGAGCGCGCGGTTGAGTTCGACGAGGCCCTCGAGATCGGCGGTGGGGATGGGGTCTTCGAACCAGGCGTAGTTGAGGTCGTCGAGCACTCGGCCCACTTTCAAAGCTTCGAAGAGATTGTAGCGCTGCACGGGGTCATGCGCGAGAACGAAATCGTCGCCAACAGCTTTGCGAATGGTTTTGATCTCTTCGATATGGCCGAAGTATGCCGGAATGGGCGGCCCATTGCGCTTCTGCCCGCCGCCGGGATGGATCTTGTAGCCTTTGTAGCCCTGCTCTTTCGCTGCCATCACGTCGGCGATGTAGTCTTCGACGTTGGGCAGATGCTGCGAGCTGGCGTAGGCCATCACTTTGTCTTTGGAACCGCCGAGAAGCTTGTAGATGGGCCGGTTGGCGGCCTTGCCGAGGATATCCCACATGCAGATTTCAGCCGCGGCGGTGTAGAAATTCGGCCACGTGCCGCCGCCGCGATTGCTCGCGCCAATTGGTACAGGCGTGGTTGGCGCCGCCGGAGGACGGGCTCCGCTGGGAGCAGCGCCCGCGCCGCCGCGGCCTCCACCCGGGGCTCCGGAACGGCCCCCGCTGAATCCGAAAGTTTCCTTCGTGCCCGTGGTCGCGGTGATGGCGGGCAGCAGATCGATGACGTTCTTTCCCAGCAGCACGGGCTTGGCCCATTCCAGCCAGTTGGGCGTCAGGCCGCGATTGCCGATGGTGTAGTTGCCCTCATGCCCGCTGTTGGTGACGACTGAGAGAATCTCGCCGGTCTCGGTGGAGTTGAGGCGGCGGAAGCCGGAGAGGTCTGCGATGTAGACCTTCACTTCTTTAATGGTCAGGTCAGGCAGGTCGGCTTTCTTCACTCCGGCGGACTGGGCGGCCACTTGGGGCGGGTCTTGGAGCGCGGCTAATGCGGCCGCGGTGATGCCGGTGGAGGCGCCGAAGAAGTGGCGGCGGGATTGTTTCATAGACATCGGTTGGTTCTCCTTCATTCGGGTAAAGCAAATGCGAGGATGTTCGGCCCGGAGGCTATAGCTACATACTGGCGGCCATCCACCGTATAAGTCATAGGCGAGGCTTTGGGCGATTGGCTGGTCTCGAAGTGCCAGAGCGTACGCCCGGTCTTGGCGTCGACGGCGGCGAATCCGCCGCTCGATTCGCTGTAGAATAGGAGGCCGCCTGCGGTAGAGAGCACGCCGCCGTAATTGGGGACGGGAACTTTCTGCTCGATCTCCCAGGCGACGTTGCCGGTTTGCATATCGATGGCGCGCAGGTAGCGGCGCGGCGGTTCGCCGCCGGGAACGCTGAATAGGGTTCCACCGCGATCGCCCCGTCCACCGCCGCCGCGCCCTGGAGGCGGTTGAGGCGCGGGATTCAAACTGAACTGCGTGCTGCGGTAAGTGCCGCAGTTCTCGATTGTCATCACGTAATAAAGACCGGTAGCCGGATGGAACGCCGTGGACATCCAATTGGCGGCGCCGCGGATATCGGGACAGGTGACCGTGCCTTCGGGCGTAGGAACGTTGCCGGATAACTCGATGGGCCGGCCTCTCGCATCGATGCCGCTGGCCCAGGAGACCCTCTTGGCGAAGGCTTTGGCGAGCAGCAATTCGCCGTTGGTCCGATCCAGGACATAATAGAAGCCGTTGCGATCTGCGTGCAGCAGGAGTTTGCGCGCATGGCCTTGGAATTGGGCGTCGACGAGGACGGCGGGCTGTACCGCGTCCCAATCGTGCAGGTCGTGCGGCGTGAACTGGAAGTGCCAGCGGAGCTTGCCGGTCTCGGGGTCGAGCGCGACGATGCAGTTGGTGTAGAGATTGTCGCCGACGCGCTCGCTGCCGTCGGTATCGGGGAACGGGTTGCCGGTGGGCCAATAGAGAAGATGAAGATCGGGATCGTAACTGCCGGTGAGCCACGTGGAACCTCCGCCGAACTCGACGGCGTTGCCTTTCCATGTGTCGAAGCCCGGTTCGCCGGCGCGCGGGACAGTCCAAAATCGCCAGGCAAGTTGACCGGTGGTGGCTTTGTAGGCGGCGAGGAATCCGCGAATGCCGTCGTCTGCGCCCGCGACGCCTGCCACGACGAGGTTGCCGACCACAAGCGGCGCTGCGGTAGCGCCGTAGTGCTGCGGCGATTCGGGCATGTAGACATCCCGGCGGAGCGCGCCGGTCAGACGGTCGAGGCAGATCAGGTGAGCGTCGTCGGTAGTGTAGAAGATGCGGTCGCCGAGGAGCGCGACGCCGCGATTTGCGCCCTTGGCCGCGTCCGAGGCGATGGTGAGGCTGGTGGAGCGGGCGCGCGAATAGCGCCAAATCTCCTGGCCGCTGCGCGCGTCGAGCGCGTAGACCTGATTGGGACCGGTGACGAACATAAGGCCGCCGGTAACCAGTGGCGTGGTTTCCAAACCGGGGAAAGGCAGGGAATAAACCCAGCGCATCGCCAGCCTCTGGACGTTCTGCCCGTTGATCTGATCGAGCGAGCTGTGGCGATTGCCGTTGATGTTCCCGTTGTAAGTAGGCCAATCGCCTGGCTTGGGATGGAGGATCTCTTCGATTGCGGTTTGGTCGACGGGGTCGGCAGCGGGCAGCGGGCCAACGGTCACTCCGCCCAGGCGCGCCAGATACGCGGTGAGATCGCGCTCTTCAGCGGCGGTAACTTGGAGCGGCGGCATGGCGGAAGTTTTCTCGCGCTGCGTGATCTGATACTCTCCGTCGGCCAGAACGCGAACGCGGCCGTCAAGAGTCTGAAGTTGCAGCGAATGCAACGTCTCCTTGCGCGCGAATCCACGGACTATGCTGCCATCGCGCATCTTAACGCCGACTATGGCGTAGCCATCGGCTATCGTCGCGCTGGGCGTCTTGAGTTTGCGGGTCAGCTCCGCGAGCGTGACTTGGCGCCCGATATTAGAGAGATCGGGTCCGACTGATTTGCCTCTCCCAAGCGCCGTGTGGCAAGAGGCGCATTGGCCCTTGCCGAAAAAGAAGCGCTCACCGGCGGCTGCGTCGCCCTCGGGTTGCGCGTCGAACGCGGCCGCATTCATTGCACGAATGAAGCCGGCGAGGGCTTGCAACTGGTCATCCGGCAGCGGGAATGGCGGCATCCCGCCGGGAGTGCCCTTCTGAATAATATTGTGAATGTCGCTGGTGGTAAGCGTGCGAAGGCGGCGACTGTGAGACAAAGCGGGGCCGCGATCCGAACCGGAAGCGTCATCGCCGTGGCAGACCGCACAACGCTGGCCGTACAGCCTCGCCGCATCCGGTGGGCCGGTTTGCGCCAGCATCTGCCCCAGGAGAAGCGGAACCGCCAAGACTACCATCCACCCGCCGCTCGTCTTCATGGACGCGAGACCATTCGTTGCCAAACTCTATCGAATTCGGGCGCCTTCGTCAATACATCATTTAGCATAAATGAAACAAGACGATGAAAATTGAAATTCTATTTCTCGGCAGGCCCGGCCAAGTGCTGTGGCAGATAAGTGGCTAGACCATCGGTGACCTTTACGGGCTTAGTCACTAGCGTGACTTGGGCCGGCTTCAAACCGGAACGGCTGGCGGTCACCGTGATCGTCCCCGGCGTCATGGTGGACCTCACCGACACGCGATTAATCCCCAGTTCGGTATTCAAGTAGAGATTATTGGTGGAATCCGTCTTACCGCTGTTGTAACCGCCGCGCCAGACGCCAGGGCCGCTGATGGTGAAATCCACGCGGTCGTCATCGGTGGGGCAGCGCTGGCCTTTAGCATCGAGGACTTCAACGTCGATCAGCGCGACATCGGCGCCATCCGCCTGCCAACCTTGCGGTCCGACGATGGGCGCGAGCTTAATTTGCGACGGCGGTCCCGCCGTGGTCAGTTCCTGCTGCGCCACGGTTTTGCCGCCGTTCTTGCCGACGGCTTTCAGACTGCCGGGAGCGAATTCGATATCCGGAAATGCGAACAGAAAACCGCTCGACGGCTGCGAGTTCACGCCCGCGGATTTGCCGCTCACGAACAGTTCCACCGATTGCGTATTCGCGATGACATAAATGGTCTTGACGGTCTTCTTATCGGCGGGATAACTCCAGTGGCCGAGGATATGGAGGCCGGGCTGATCGTTCTGCATCACGCGGTGGGCGTAATAGATCTCTTTCGGTAACCGCACGGCGTCCACTTTTCCGCTGACGCGGGCCACCTCACTCGAATCCTGCCGCCCATCCGCATCCTCATCCGTGAAGTAGATGGAGGCGTAGCCGGACCACTTGGCATGCGCCGGATCGGGGTTCGAGATCCGATTTTCCCAATAGGCCCGGTAGCGTTTCACCGCGGCCACGGCAAAGCTCTCCGACGTGTACTGCCAGGTGTCGTTCGGCCCCTTTTTGAAGCCGAAATAAGGCGGAGAAAAATCGTCCCAGAAACGGCGCGCGCCTTCGTCGCGGAAGTCTTCGGTCTCAATCAAGGGCGCCTTGTCGCGACGCTGCGCGCTATAGCCGCGGAACATGGCGGTGGGGCCGCTGAGTTGGTCTGTGCGTGGATCCTGGCCGATCATGACGCCGAAGAACTCGGCGATGGGCGTGGTAGCGGTATTCAACTCCACGTTGTCGTTGCCGCGCGCGCCCATCACGCGGCCGCCATCGCGGTCCCACTGTTTGCGGAGCGCGACCATCTGCTCCATGTGTTCCGGGGTGACCACGGTATTGCCCGCTTCCCAGAACAGAATACTGGGGCTGTTGCGGAAGTAGATCATGGTGTCGCGCATCACTTCCAGGCGCTGGTCCCATTGGCGGCCTACCGCGTCGCGTTCCTTATCGCCGGCGGGGCAGATCTGCACGATACCGAAGCGATCGGCCGCGTCCGAATCCACGCGCTGCGGCGCGACGTGCATCCAGCGGACGTAGTTGGCGTGGCTATCGCGGATCATCTGGGCCTGGTAATCGTGCATCCAGTCCGGATAAGCTCCGCCGACGCCTTCCCATTCGTTGCTGGAGCGTTGCGCGAAGCCCTTCAGGTAGACGAACTTGTCATTGATGTAGACGCCGCCCGTGCCGGCGCCGCCCTTGAATTCGGTCTTGCGGAAACCCGTGATCGCCTTGTTGACATCCACCACCTTGCCGTCCACGGTCAATATGGAATAGACGTCGTAAAGGTATGGATCGTCCGGGCTCCAGAAGCGAGCGGCTTTCAAGACGCCGGCCGCATTGAGCACGGTCTTTTCGCCATCCACCATGTCGACCGAATTGCCTGCTAGTTTGGCGCGCACTTGACCGGCGCGGTCCACCACCACAGCCGACAACTCGACCGTGGCGCGGTCGCCCGACGCGTTTTTCACTTCGGCATCGACGGTGATATCGGCGCTCTTGCCCGCGATATTAAAATTAGCCGCGTGCACGTATACGCCGATGCTTTCGAGGCCGTAGTAGAGCGGCAGCGTCTGATAGATCTTCCCGGTGACGTGCAGCCACACATGACGATTGATGCCGCCGTGATCGGGGTTGAAGTCATTGGCGTTCCATTCGAAGGCGGTGTTGGTCGCGCGCTCCTGGTATGTTGTGCGGTTATCCACCTTGACTGCGAGTACGTTCTCTTCGCCGCCGAAGCGCACGGCGTCGGTGATATCCACGCCATACGCCGTGACGCCGTTCTCGTAGAGCCCTACCGGCTTGCCGTTGAGGAAAATGTCTCCCGCCTGGCGCATTCCCTCGAACTCTAGGAAGACTTTCCTGCCGGCCAAGTTAGCGGGTAGTTTGAAGCGCTTTCGATACCAAGAGAGCCCCTTGTAGGTCCCGCGGTCGCCGCCGCTGTGAGAGATGATTTGCCGGAAAGAATCGACGTCGTTAAACGAATGCGGGGTGCTCACGGTGGCCCACTTCGAATCGTCGAAAGCCGGAACGTCCGCGCCCGCCACGTCTTCGCGAATGAACTTCCAATTGAGATCGAAACCCATGCGCGCCCGCTGCGATGCGGGCGGTGTGTAGGGCGAGGTCTGCGCAGCGGCGCCAAGCGCCAGGGCGCACAGAATGAAAGGAACCAGAGTTTGTTTCATGTTATTTGACCGAGACACCCCAGACATTGACAAAACGCGATTTTCCAGCCGGACCTTCTACTTCCAAAATCGTGGTGTAGTCACGACCGGTTTTATATTGATGAATCGGATTCTGCTCGCTCGACGTAGTCCCGTCGCCGAAGTCCCATCTCCACGACGTAATGGTCCCGTCGGACTCGTCCTTGAATGCCACCAACCGGCGGTCGATGTCCGCCACCGTGTACGAGAACTTCGCCTGGATAGCTTTCCGGAACTGCGGTTCCAGTGGCATCAGCCGGAAGCCAACCAGCTGGCTGGCGTTGCCGAACATGGTGTGCTTGTGGGAGAGATCCCAGAAACCGTCCTTCGTGTTCGAATTGACGTCGTCGTAATCCAGCACCGCCCATGAGAGCCCGATCAACTTGTTCTCGGTCAACAGCGACTCCACCGCTCGCTGGGGACCATCGCAGGGAGAATAGTCGAAGGGCGTGATCCAGAATTCCAAAATCAACTTACCGCTCTCGCCCGGTTTGAATTTGTAGTTGTACGCGGCGTTGGCGTAGGGGAACCGCTTGATGTATTGCGCGCAGCCCCAAGCCATGGCCCAATCCTTGTCGCCCGGTGGTGTGAAAATGTGATAATTCTGCGCGTGCACGCCATGCGACGACCAATGCGCATCCTGCTGGGTCACGCGCGGGTCGATTACGGAACGCTCCTGGCCGACCGCTTCCGGCGTCCAGACGTCGCGGTGATAGATGTCGATCAGCGGACCGCCCGAAAGATCGCCGTCCACTACGACTTCGAAGATATCGTTGTGCAGGTCGCTGCGCGAGAAGTCCCAGTAGTTATCGTAGGCCTCATACAAGAAGTAGAGACGGTTCAGCCCCTTCACCCAGCCCACCTTCACCTTCACATCCAGATTCCTCGGATCGTGGTTCATGCCTTTGCCACGCTCCGTGTCCATCAACTGGTCCGTGCCGATGGCGTAATTGTCGGGCACGATGGCCCAATCGTCGGCATTACCGTCAATGCGCGGGATCTTGTCTGGCGGAAATTGAAATACCTTGAAAGTGACATCAGGCCGCGCCAACGCGGATTGCGCGGACAGCATCGGCGCCAGAAGCAGGGTGTAAGCGAGGCAAAAAGTGAACTTCTGCATGTAAACCCGTATTCTATCCGCAACCGGCAGCCGCGTAAACGGCGCGCCGCAACGGTATTTCGGAAACTTATTGTGGATTTCGTTTTTCATGTGCACAGAAGCGGTTTCGATGCGACATCGTTTTGAAACATGAAAGAGTCCGCTGAATGAAGAAGCCGCTGTATTGTTCGCTCACCTTTGTTGTGCGTGGGCGACCGTGCGTGCAGGATTTCGCGCTCGAGATCGGCTCGGTTGGCGAGCAGCCTTGCGCCGCCAGGCCCGATCCCAAATGCCCCAAAAACCGGACCGGCTTGCGAGCCTTACAGCAGACGGTCTCGCCGTCGCGTTGAACGGCCTTGCTGCGTCTTACTCATGATTCCGGGATCAGTTCCCGCGGTTTCGCTCCGTTCTTGCTCGCCCGCCACATGTCGGCAATACTCCGCCGAGGCTTTGCAAAGCTCCTCAATCAGATCGTGCTGGACCGTCACGTAGCCGCCTCGGCCATCCGCGAAACTGACCAGCGGACCGTTGGCGCCCTGCGGGTTCGCTGCCCGGAGAGCGTCCAACCAGAACGCGACGGCTTCACCCCGCGCGGCGCATCCCAATTTCAACGCCCCACGCTCCGCTAGAGCCCTAAAGCGGGCCAATTCCCCTTTCCCAGGCGATCCAAGGAACGACCACTCTGAGCCGTATGTTGCCGCCAGACGATCGCCATATTCCTGCGCCATCGATTGGAAACTCGCTGCCAGGCGGAACCAGAAACGTGCGCTCACGGGTCACCAGCCGAGGGCACGCCGCAGCAGTGCGATGGTTTTCGGCCCGTCTGAGGGCAGGTTGGTTGTGGAAGCCTCGAGGCCGATCAGGCCCTGGTAGTGGATTTCACGCAGAACTGCGAAAAACGGCGCGTAATTGTATTCTTCCCAGTCGAGCGGCATGACGCGATGATTCGGATTGGCCATGTGCAGATGCCGCAGATGGTCTTTTACCTTCAAGATGATTGCCGGATCTTCATTCTCCACCGAAAAGTGATAGAAATCGATCATCAGTTGAATATTGGGATCGTTCACCGCTTCCACCCATCGCAGAGCTTCGGCCGTGCTGTTGATGATGTTGCACTCCTCGCGGCGTTGCGGCTCGATCGCGATCGTAATGTTGCGCTTGCGAGCCTCAGGCCCGACGCGCTTTCCAAAATCGACCAGTTGCCGGAACGCCTCCTCCATGGGGAAGCCTGCGGGGATTTGCCGAGCCCCGCCGCTTCCGAATACGATCAGGCGCACCCCCAAACGCGAGACCCTGTCAAGGGCCCGGTGAAGATACTCCAACTGCCGGCTTTTGTCGATCGCCGGACCCGTCAGCTTGATCTCCGCCGGGACAAACCAATAAGCCGCCGGAGCAGGAAACGCCAGAGCCTTGAGCTGGGCAGCCAGGCGTTCAAACTCCGCATCGGAAAGCGCCGCTACCTCGGACGTGCGCAGTTCCATGTAATCGAAGCCCGCGGCTTTCGCAGCCGCGATGTCGTGCAACGGGCCGCAGTAGCCGATTCCCTTGCCGGGAATCGCATCCGGCGCGGCCCGCCCTAGTGACAGCAATGCTGCGATCGCGATTGCCAGCCGATGCCTCTTCATTCTGGTCTAGAAGTAAAGCTTGACGGCAAGCTGAACGATGCGCTGCTCCCTGGTCCCGCTGTACTCTCCGAAATAGCTTCCGATGGCTTTAGTCGATCCGGCCGGCCTGAGATTGTTGGTGATCAACAACTGGTTGAAGCTCGGAACGCTCAGGACGCTGGTCCCGGTAGCGCCGGTCGAAGTCGTGAGGTTCAAGGTGGTGTTGTAACCGCTGAATTGCGTGTGATTGAAGGCGTTGAAACCCTCGAACCGCAACTGCAGATACTTCTTTCCGTCCCCCGCCAGTGCGAAGTTCTTGTAGAGGGCGATGTCGAAGTTGTTGGTCCATGGAGTGCGGAAATAGGTTCTAGGCCACGGCGCCACGTCTCCCGGCCCTCCCACGTAAAACGCGTTCGGGTTGATGTGGTCGCCGTTGACGCCGACATTGGAATTAAAAATCGGCTGACCGGTCAGGTAGACCATCGGGCCAAATGTGTATGACCCGGTGGTAACCGCGCCTGTGGTCACGCCGGCGATCGACGGCGAGAGTTCGAGCGGCGTTCCTGAGCGGAAGATGGTGACGCCCGAAACTTCCCAGCCGTTGAGCGCCAGCTTAGCCGCTTTATTGTCGTGCAGATATTGAGCCGGGCCAGGCAACCTATAGACGTAATTGATCACCATGTTATTGGTCTGATCGGCAGCCGCCAGACGGTATTCGTATTGCCGCGTGTTGAACGGGTTCACGGAGTCGCTATCGTTGTTGTTGGTGAGGAAGAATTTCGAGAGCGTGTAGGCGACTCCGATCACCAGCCCAGTTGCGATATGCCGGTTCACGGCCACCTGCAGAGAGTTGTAGTTAGAGGAGGCGCCGTTATTACGATATAGAATATCGCCATAGCCTGTGAAGGGCCGGAGAAAATCCTGCGGAAGCGCATCCACCCCGTCGAATGACAGGCCCGCACTCGAGTATGCCGACGGAAGTCCCGGTTGGACAGAGGGTATCACGTTGCTGAATTTCGACATGTCCTGATTTTTGGCAAGGAATGTGGCCCCGTAGGGAACGGCGTTCAGATTGATTACCTGCTCCAGATTTCGGCCCAAAGAGCCCACATATGCCACGTCCAATACCACGCCGTGAGTCAGGTTTCTCTGAATACCCAGGTTGAAGCTCATGGCTTTAGGCGTTCTATCGGCCGGCGAGACGGCGGTCAGTCCAATCGTCCCGCGAGCCCCGTTGGCAGTGGCCGCGTCGATGTTGGTCAGAGATCCGTAGTAGAGCACCGGAGTCAGGACGTTTGGCGGAGCCTGCGCTTCGTTGTTGTCCTGGTCGGTGCGGGAACGGTCGTAGGAAACAGCGAAGCCGCCGCGAATCACGGTGTCCTTGAGGGGCGTCGCGGCGAAGCCAAAGCGTGGTCCAAGGCGGATGCCTTGCTTGTAGCCACCTGACAAATTGAAGGTCTGGGCCGAGACCAAGCCGTTGGTGGGGTTGCCGGAGCCGGGAATAATCAGGCCTTCGTAGTTGCTGGGAAGGGTGTCGGCAGTGGTAAGAACGGATGGAATATTCGCCGGATCCACTACGCGCACCGCGCCGTTCACGATGACGGGGGTATATAGGCGCACCGCTTGCGCCGGATTGTACAGGTTGGGCTCGAAATACTCCTCTCCCTTGTGCAGGTCATGCACCGGTCCGAGCCAGCTCACGCGCAGACCGTAATCGAGAGTGAGATGCGATGTGACGCGCCAGGTATCCTGCACAAATTCCTCAAGCGTCGTGTACCGGGAGTTAGTCTCAACCTTCTGGCTGGCCTGCGTATAGCTGGTGAACACGCCGAGCAGCGCGTTGGCGAACGGGTCGCCCGCATCCAGCGGGAAATTCGCGTTGGTCCCCAGACTGCTGGTGAAGTCGATACTCGATTGCGCCGGAGACTGCGGGGTATTGTAGGCAGTGGCTTGGTACATATAGAAACCCGTCTTGATCGTATGCTTGCCTAATACCTTGGTGAGGTTCTCGGTAATGGTGAACGACGGGATCTGCTGGAAGAATGGCGAACCGTTGATGCTGACGGATGGTGAAGTCTGGTTGGTCAGCCCGCCGAAGGTCATGCTGGGAATGATGTCATAGGGGGCGTTCGCATTGGGAAACAGTAGCGGCGTGCTGATGCCGGTGGCCGCGCGCGAAAAACCATCGGTGGAAGCGACGATGTTGGTGGTGAAAATGCCATACCCGAATTTCCCTTCGTTCACCAGGGTAGGAGTCAGCGTAGTGGTGAGGGTGTACGCCATGTTATAGCCCGAGCCGCTCCGGTTGATCGGTCCGAGAGTGGGAAAATTGTCACTCAGAGTGGTGGTGCCGTAAGTCAGAATCTGGTCGTCGTAGTTCTTGATGAAACGTCCGTACAAGTGGTTCTTGTCGTTGATTTGGTAATCGATGCGCACGATATCTTCCCGGCGCGGGTACTTGCTCGAAATCTGCGAAGTATAGTTATAGAGGGAGCCCCCGATGGTGGTGTTCGGCATCGGGAACAGATTGAGAATCGCCTGCGATCCAGGGTAGAAGCAGTTCTTGGGGATCACGTTGCCGGGGAATGGGTTGGGTGTCCCCGAGCTATTGCCGCCCAGACAGTTACCGCTGTCGCGGACAATGATCGGAGCTCCGTTACCGTTGACGGACTGAGAGAAGTCGCCATTGCGCTCGAGCGCCGTGGGCATTTCCACATTGTCGGCGCTGGCCTGCGGCGTCAACTGCTTATACCACTCCTCGTTGTAAAAGAAGAATAACTTGTTCCTGGATCGATTGAAACCGCCAAGGAACTTGGGCAACAAAATAGGCCCGCTGACATCGAAACCGTAATAGTTATAGCGATAGAGAGAGCGCGGATGGTCCTGGGCGTTGTTGAAAAAGCTGTTAGCGTTTAGACTGTCATGGCGATGAAACCATCTGGCGTCGACGTGAAAATCCTTGGTGCCGTTCTTGGTGGTAATGGTGACGATGCCGCCGGCGGCTTTTCCGTATTCGGCCTGATAAGTTGAAGTTAGGATGTTGATTTCACCGACCGCATCCGGGTTAATGGTAACCTGCTGCGCCTGTTGATCGGTTCGCGTAATCGAAGAGCCGTCGACCGACATATCCTTCATGGTGACTCGCATGCCGTTGATCTGATAGTTTCCGATGGCGCTCAGATTGCTGACTTCAGCGGCGCCGCCGGGCATAGCCACGCCAGGCACCAGCTTCGCCATGTCGTTAATATTGCGTCCGTTCAGTGCGATGTCGCGCAACTGCAAATTGGTGACGGCCTCGGATCTTTCGCCCGATTGGGTCTGCATCTCCAACTGGCCGGCGTCTTCCACCACGGTGATGGTGTCCGTCGGCGCTCCTACTTGCAGGGTCAGCTCGCCAAGACCCAGCCGATCTTGCGGGTCTACCGCCACGCCACTGCGAATCAGTTTCTTGAAGCCAGCCTTTTCGACGGACACGTCATAGATGCCCTGGTCGATATCCGGCGCGACGAAGATTCCCGAATCGTTGGTGTCAGTGGTCCGCGATTCCTTGGTAGCTTGATTTGTTAAAGTGACTTTGGCGTTGGGAACCGATGCGCCCGAAGTATCCTTGACGGTTCCGGATACCGTGGCGGAAGTACTTTGAGCGTCGGCTCGTCCATGTACGAAAAGAAAGGCGGAGGCCGTCATCACGGCCAATGGCAATATGTTTTGCATGCGACTTAGCATTTTGTCTCCTTGATCGATCTTGTCTAAGTTAGCGGGCGAATCCAAATATTACGGAACTGCATAAACGTTTCTTTCACGTCGGGATGAAAATGATCCTGCAACATGAGCGGGCCATCCTCGCAGGGGTCGGTGTCATCGCTGCTGGTGGTGCGTCCTTTGATGGTCACGTTGTCCTGCACCAGCACGCCGTTGTAGAGCACGGTGACTGTCCCCGGAGTTGCGATCTTTCTATCCGCGCCACACTTGGGCGCATGAAACACGATGTCGTAGGTCTGCCATTCCCTAGGCGGACGCGATACGTTGACCAGGGGCGCGTACTGGCCGTAGAGCGAGCCGGCGGAGCCGTTCGAGTAGGTCGGATTGTCGTAGGAATCCAGGATTTGAATTTCGTACCGGCCTTGCAGGTAAACGCCGCTGTTAGCGCGAGCCTGGCCGTGGGCACTCGGCATGGAAGGCGTGGCGAATTCCACGTGGATCTGCGCGCTGCCGAATTTTCGACGGGTATAAATATTGCCGGTTCCGCTCTTGCAAACCAGCAAGCCATCGATAACGGGCCACTGCGCCGGGCGCCCGTCTTTGTAGGCCCACTGCGCTACATCCTTCCCGTCGAACAGCGCGATTGCGTCCGACGGGGGTTGGCCAAGTTGGGCGCCCGCGACAACCACCGCCGGCTGTTCGTCGATCTTCTCCTGCCTCTGCTGGGCGGGAAGGCGCCACAGAGCAAACGCAGCCAGAATTCCCACCGGGAGAAATCTAAGCGCCATGGATGCTATAGTTGACCGATTCACAATATCTCTATTGCTTTTTCTCGTTCGGCTTCATTTGAACGTTACGGAACCAGACTTCCGCGCCCTCGGCTTGCAGCATGATGCGGCCGCTGGTCACCGGGATATATTGAGCCGGGTCTTCCTGCGAAGGCTGCTTTATGTCCCAGGCGCGCATCACCGCACGCCCATTCACGATTTGCGTAATTCTGTCTCCGTCCAGAACCAGTTCGAGCTTGTTCCATCCATTCCGGTCTTCGAAGTCGCCGGACTTGATGATGCGGCCGCGGTTCTGTGTCCTGGTCGGGCCGGCCATGGACAGAACGTACTCAGGAAACCCTTCGGCTTCGATCTTGGTGCTGATGCGGGTTCCGTCGAGCATCCATATGTCGCCCACATCGGTTTCCTGAATCTGAAACTCCAGGGCGCGCGGCCAGATCTTGTCCGGCCCGTTGAAGAAGTACAGCAGTCCGCTGTCGCGCTTATTCTCGTTATTGGGGACAAAGCGCTTCACGCCCCACTTGAACTCCACCCGGATTCGGCAGTTCGAGAACTCCTTCTCGCTCGAAAGATACCCGAACTCCTGCTTCTCATCGCTTTCCGGGATGTCCAGAATGTGAACCATCCCGTTCTCCCACTTAAAGACATGTTTTGAATCGGAATTTTTGCCCGTCGAAGGCAGGTACGTGTACCAGCCGGTAAAATCCTTGCCATTGAATAGCGATACCCACCCGTCGGAATCCCCCGCCGGGGCGGACTGAAGATGGAAAGCGGAACTGCCAACCAGCAGGGCCGCCGCAGCGATGCAGAATCGAGACGTCGAGGTCACAAGGTTAGATGCTAGGCCAACCCGAATCCTTTGTCATTGCACGGCGGCGTATCCGCGCCTATGCGAATGTCATAGGGAACAGTATGCATTCGATAAGGGTTGATTGCTGCCGTCGTCATAGTTACGATTGGATGGAACTGATTGAGCATGTTGCACGCAGCCTTGACTTGGCGAAAGTGGCAGGCCGCGGGACTCCTCGCGATGACCGCAGCCGGGCTAACCGCACCCCGGCCGCGAGGACACGTTGGCGTGTTCGTGCCTCAAGCGGTCTTCCAGCAGGAGAGCGCCAGCTACGGCGTCGATTTCTGGCGCGAACCCGAAGGCTTCGGCCAATCCCGAGTCCGCGCCATCGTACAAACTCGCGACGGTTACATCTGGCTCGGCACCGATGGCGGCCTGGTGCGCTTCAACGGCGAAAGCTTCACCGCCTTCACGGTGCAGAGCGGCGCGCTCAAAGATAACGAAGTCTGGGCGCTCCGGGAAGACAACGATGGCGGCCTCTGGATCGGCACTTACGGCGGCGGCCTTACTTTACTAAAGAACAGCCGCTTCCGCACTTTCACCACTGCGGACGGCCTTCCTGACGATGTTGTCATGTCGCTTGCCAGCGACCAACAGGGCAACATCTGGCTGGTCACGCCGCGCGGTTTGGGCCGCGGCTCTCACGGCGTTTTTTCCCGATTCCCATCCGAATGGCACGCCACCGCGGTGTGCGCCTCCGCGACTGAAGGCGTGTTGGTAGCCGCTCGCCAAGGCATCTACCGGGTGGCCGGCGACAGTCTGCAACCAATTCCCAATGCCCCTGCTCCCGTGGATGGCCAACCCAACAATCTGCTTTGCGGCAGCGATGGTTCCGTTTGGGCCGGCTATGGTAACGGAACAATTGAACAGCGCAAAAATGGCGTCTCCAGGACCTTCGCCAGCCTCCGCAACACAGGCCAGACCAGCCGGCTCTATGAAGATCCGTTAGGCGGAATCTGGGCAGCGCAGGGCAAGCGCCTGACCAAACTGCAAAACGGTAAGTTCGAAACCGTCCCGGTGGAAGGCGGCGCCACAGCCCTGGGCAGCGTCTACACCCTGTGCATGGATCGTGAAGGCGGCGTGTGGGTGGGGCTGCAGTCGAATGGTCTGGCGCGCCTGCGCACGCGTCAACTCTCCACCATCTCCGCCGAAGACGGCTTGCCCGACGACCGCACCCGCGCCGTGTTTGAAGACAGCGCGGCGATATCTGGACCGGCACCGCCGATGGTCTCGCCCGCTACCATGATGGGCGATTCGCCCTCTGGACTGCCGGCAACGGCTCCCGCTTGGGCGACGTTCGCTCCATCGCCGAAGACTCCAACGGTCGGATTTTGATCTCCGCGGGCAAGCAACTCTTGGTGATGACAGCGGGGCGCCTCAGCCCCGTGCCCGGCTGGACAGCGGCTGCCGAAATCGAGGTGCTCTACAAAGACTCCGCAGGCCGCCTCTGGATCGGTACCGATGGCGCCGGCCTCTTTCAATATTCCGGCGGCGCCTTTCGGAACTACCGCACCGAGGATGGCCTCGGCAGCAATCAGATCCGCGCCCTGCTCAACGACCGCACCGGCGCCCTGTGGATCAGCACCTTCGGCAGCGGCCTCACGAAGTTCGCGAATGACAAATTCACCACGCTCTCTACTAACGCCGGTCTCGCCGGCGATCGCGTCGTCGCCATATATGAGGATGACGAAGGCGCCCTCTGGTTCGCCACTCGTCGCGGCCTTTCCCGTTTGAAGAACGGCGCCTTCTTCACCTTCACCGCGGAGTCCGGACTGTTCACCGATTTCGTCTACGCCATCCTCGACGACGGACACGGCGACTTTTGGTTCAGCTCCGCGCAAGGCCTGTTCAAAGCCAGCAAGCGCGAGCTTCGCGAATACGCGTCCGGCAGCCTCCGAAAAGTCGGCTCGGTCGCCTACGGCGAAAAAGATGGCATGAAGACCAAGACCGGCAACCTCGGCAACCAGCCGCTAGCGCTCAAGACCTCGGCCGGACAATTGCTGTTCACTACCATGAAAGGCCTCGTCGTCGTGGACCCCGACCGGACCGTTCCCAACACGACTTACGTTCCCCCGGTCTACATCGAAAAAGTCATCGTCAACAACAAGGACGTGTCGACTGACCGCCCAGCCAACTTATCCGTCGGACCCGGCGACGTTGAAATTCACTACGCCGCGCTCGGCTATTCCACGCCCGAAAAAATGCGGTTTCGCTACATACTGGAGGGCTCGGATACCGAATGGGTCGCCGCCGCCGGCCGCCGCTTCACGTATTACGCCAATCTAAGCCCGGGTAAGTACCGCTTCCGCGTCATCGCCGGCAAGTTAGACGGCGCCTGGAACCAAACCGGAGCCACTTACTCCTTCTACCTCAAACCGCCCTTCTATCGCACGTCGTTCTTCGGCGGCGTCGTAGCGCTCTCCGTCGCCTTCCTCGGCTGGATGCTCTACTGGCTGCGTATGCGCGGTCTTCGCGCCCGATACTCGGCGGTCCTCGCCGAGCGCAACCGCATCTCGCGCGACATCCACGACACTCTCTCCCAAAATCTCGCCGGCATCGCCCTCCAATTGGACGCCGTCCATATGCATCTGCCCGACGTCCAAAGCGACTTGCGCGAACGCCTCGACGAAGCCTGCAACCTCACGCGCTACAGCCTCGCCGAAGCCCGCCGCGCCATCAGCGATCTCCGCTCCGATGACCTGGAAGGACCCGAACTCGCGGCCGCCTTGCCCGAAATCGCCAACCGCGTCGCTTCGGCCGTGGAAACGCACATCGCCGTCACCGGATCGCCCCGCAAGCTCAATCCGGTCACCGAACGCAATCTGCTCCGCATCTTCCAGGAGGCCCTCACCAACGCTGTCAAGCACGCCCACGCCACCACCGTAGATGTGGAACTCAAGTTCGAGCCCCACAACATCGAACTGCGCGTCCGCGACGATGGCCGCGGCTTCGATCCCCAAAGCCTCAATCCAGCCGGAAGCGGCCACTACGGTTTAATCGGCATGCGCGAGCGCGCCGAACGAATCGGCGGCCGCCTCACTCTCAACACCGGACCCGGAAAAGGCACCGAGTTACTCGTCGACGGGGTGTGAGACTTAAAAGTGAAAAGAATGAATTGATCAGGCAACCCGATCCCGCTCCCAGTAATCCTCGAACCTCCCATTGATACGACAGCAACGCAGGGCAATAATGGCATTGGCGCCGCGGACAGTCCAGAACATGCCGGATTGCTTCAGACGCGCTCCGACGACGGACTTGCAGCCAGCTTCAATCACACCGGAGCCAACGAATAATCCTTTTTTACGAAACTCCGGATAACGCATCCGGTTGGCGTTGGTATCGAAGTACTCGGCCTCTTTCAGGACCTCTTCCGTCAGGTCGGGGTGGGCTTCGGCATGGGCCGCGGCAGTCTCACGGAGGCTTGCCACCAGAGTTTCGATGCTGCCGGCATCCAGCAGGTCCTGCATGGGAATCACCCAGAGTTTCTTGGCTGCCGGATTATGGGAGTGGAGCAAAGCGGCCACATTCCATAAATGCTGCCGGGCATGATACAGGTCCACGATCTGGATGGCGCCGGGGAAGTGCTGGTCGGCCAGGTTCCAGATCCAGACGGCCCCGTCTCCCACGGCCACTTTGGTCGTGGCCCACTCCCAACCTCTGCCCCAAGCCTCCGTGTAGATGCGGAAGCCGAACTTCTCGGCGGCTTCGATGGCTCCCACATAGGTGGTAGAGTCCGGATCGCGGATGGGCCAGCCTTCCTTGTCCACGGTGGTCTGCGTGAACACGCAGCCGATCTTGCACTCGCGTGTGCGGGCGCGCTGTCCTGCGATCCGGCCCGCCCGACCTTCGGCTTCGGCGGCTACGACCGGGACCTGAACACCATCCATCAGCACATACATGATCGGAATGTTCCGTTTCGAAACCGCGGGTAGGACGAGTTGTTTGGCCCGGCTGATTTCCTGCTCGTCCCGCTGCGCGATCTGCGTGCCACTAGCTTCGGCGGCGCGTTCGATGGCTTTGGCGGTAACGTCCAGACCGGCGAGCAGCTTCATCGGTTCGCACCCCGGAGCGAACGGCATCTCACTGCCCACCACGGCTTGCATGCGTCTCACGCCGGGGGACGATTCCAGACCGGCAACACCCAACTCGGAGTCCACCGGGTACTGTCCTTTGGAGCAATCGGCGCACAGGAAATAGGGGCGGTTGAGTTCGACCGGCCCCAGCACGGTGAGCACGGTCTTGGAGCGCAATTCCTTGTAGTGGGCGGAGTGGCCGCAGGGACAGGGGATGGTGCGGTGGTCCGCATCCGGCGGATCGTATCGCAGCAGTTGAGTCAGCGCGGAAGCCCCAGCCTGGTGCATGGCGGATCGCAAAGCGGTCTCGACCGCTTCCAGATCGAGCCCGCCATTCTTGTGTCGCTCCTGAAAAACAATCCGTAGGAACCGGTCTACTTCGCGGGCGACTTCTTGCTGGATGGCCTGCGTCGTTTTTTTTCCTGGGCCGTCTGCACGGTCGGCTCCACGGGCCGAACGCGGCAGATCTTACGATTGACATCGACCAGGTCGCCGGTCAGGGTCTGGAACTTACGGAACTCGGCGATTTCACTCTCTGCCTTACGGACGGCTGCCGGAGAGGGCAGATTCTGAGTCACCGTCTTACCCTCGACTTTCTGAGTGAGTTGAAAATGAGGCCCGTGTCCGGGGTCATTGGGTTTGGCGCAATGGCAAGCGGGACTGCCGCAGCGTCGGGTCGCGCTGGTGATGGAACCTGGCTGGAAATCGCCAAGTTCGGCGATCTGCCGGAGCAGAGTGGATCGGTCATCGACTAAAGCCGGTAACGGGTCTGGCATGGGGCCTCCTTGTCTTAAAGTATTACATACTTTAAGAATCAGGTCCCAAAAAAAGAAAATCCGCGATTCATCATTTTTATGTCGCGCACTCTCGTCGACGTACCCATTTGACTTCCCATGAAGAATTCCAACAGCCAAGGCCAAATTCGCACCATGATCGTCGAAGACCACTTCGTCGTTCGCGTCGGACTAGCCGCCATCATCAACAGCCAGCCCGACATGGTCAACGTGGCCGAGACCGGCAACGGCCGCCAAGCCATCGAACTCTACGAAGAGCACGAGCCCGACGTCACCCTCATGGACCTGCGCCTGCCTGGCCTGAGCGGCATCGAGGCCATCACCGCCATCCTCGACAAATTCCCGCGTGCCCGCATCATCGTTCTCTCCTCGTTCGGCGGCACCGAAAACGTTTTCCGCGCTTTTCAGGCCGGCGCCCGATCTTACTTCCTCAAGGATGTGAAAGGCCGCGAGTTAGTTGACGCCATCCGCGCTGTGCATGCAGGCCAGCGCCCGCTGCCGCAGGAAGTCGCCTCCTGCCTCGCCGAGCGAATCACTTGCTCCGAGCTCAGCCCCCGCGAACTCGAAATTCTCAAACTCATCGCCAATGGCGAGACGAATAAAGAGATCGCCGCCAAGCTCGCCATCAGCGAAGGCACCGTGCGCGTTCACGCCAGCAACGTTTTCGCCAAGCTTGGCTGTAGTGACCGCGCCCAGGCCGTCGCCGTCGCCTTCCACCGCGGCATCATCGCCATCGAGTAATTTAAACTGGCCACCGCCGGTGAAATTTGAACCGAATCGTATTAAACTGAAATCCGCCGCATCAAAACGCAACCGATGGAGTCCCTATGTACTTTCGCCAAATCCGCACCGCCGCGCTGTTCTGCGCCGCGCCCGCCGCGTTTGCCCAAGTGGGCCGCACCTGGCCATCCGAGAAGAAAATCGTCCCCGACCCGGTCAGCGGTCTTCCCCTCACTTTCCCGACCAGCTCCGAAACCTATCACCAGTCGAAGATCTACCAGACCCATCGTCAGTGGACCTCCGAAGGCAAGTGGCTCATCTTCCGCGGCCAGCGCGAAACCGGCTCCCAAGCCATGGCCGTTAGCGAAGAGACCGGACAAATCGTCCAGGTCACCGAGAACGGCTTCTCCGGCATGCTCTGCCTCAGCAACATCGCCATGAAGCTCTACAAGCAGATCCTCGAAATCGATCTCGCTAAGCTATTCGCCGATGTCGCCGCGAAGTCCGTCAAGCCTGCCGCAAACTACACGCGCGTCTGCGGGACAATCCCGCCTGCGGCCGCTGCGCCCATGCGCCACTTACGGCGACCAATCCAGGTAACACTAACTCCCGAACCCTCACCTTACCTGCCCAGCCCTTTCTCTGCCGCCTCTTGAAATGCAATCCGCACATCCGAATTGTCCGGATTCCCCTTTCCGTCGCGCTGGAACATCAGAATCCAGATCAAATTCTTCACCGGATCCGCCCAACTCTGAGTACTGAACGCTCCCCCATGCCCAAACGATCCCGCCGTCAGTGCGCTGTTCGCCATCATCTTCGATGGGTCCTCCACTACGCAGAACCCCAAGCCCCACGGCATCCCCGGACGCGCAGTGAGGTCGCCCGTCTGCTTCCGCGTCATCTCCGCCACAGTCTCCGTCTTTAGCAACTTCTTCCCATGAAACTCGCCGTTATTCAGCATCATCTGATAAAACCGCGTTACATCTTCCGCTGTCGAGAACAATCCGGCCCCTCCCAGTGGTGGCCGCCCGCGGTCCGACACCGGCGTCTCATAAAGATATGGGATGGCTATCTCCTCCAACTTACTCGACTGCGCGTTCCACCTATAGCTGTGAGCCCTCCGCACCTCTTTCGTCAGCGCGACCCAGAAGCTCGTGTCCTTCATCCCCAGCGGATCGAACACTCGCCTCTGCAGAAACCGGTCAAACGGCATAGCGCTCGCGACCTCCACCACTCGCCCCAGCGTGTCAAATCCCGCGGTCGAATAAGCCCACTTGGTCCCCGGTCGAAATCGCAGCGGCTGCTTCGCCAGCATTCGCGCCGTTTCCGCCAATGTGAGATGCGGCTCCCGCGTCATCACTTCGCCCATCCCGCTTGTGTGCGTCAGCAGATCGCGCAACGTCACCGGCCGATCCGTGCTCGCCTCCGCGAACTCCGGCAGATACTTAGCCAGCGGATCGTCGAACCGCAGCTTCCCCTCATCCGCCAGAATTGCCACGGCAACCGCGGTAATCGGCTTGCTCATCGATGCAATCCAGAAGATGTCGTTGCTTCGGATCTCCCGCCCGCCGTTCCGTTCGGAGTTCCCAACTGCGCCCAGGTGCATCACCCGGTCCTTGTCCGCGATCAAGGTCACAATCTCAACCGCCTCGCCCTTATCCACAAACTCCTGCATCCGCGGCCCAATCGCCGCAAATCGGTCCGCTCCTTGCGCGCACCAGAAAACAATTAAAAAAGCCGAAAACAGTCGCATACGTTTGCCATCACTCTATCAAAATCAAAACCGAAACAACAAACAAAAACTGAAACGCAAAACCGAACTGCTTTCCCTGCTGCCGCTACCGCGGTTATACTGTTGATCGGTATGAAGTCTACCCTGAAACTATCTTTTGTCCCCCTCGTTGCGGGAATCCTGCTGGCCCAACGTCCCTGGCAGCAAATCACCATCCCCACCCTCCGCGAGGTCGCCGCCAACTTCAAAGCCCCTCCTCGCGAATATGGCGCCATCCAACCCTTCGCCAGTTGGAACGGTAACGACCCCGCCGAGGTCCGCGCCCGCATCGTCCGCGACTTCGACCACCTTGCGGCTAACGGCGTCTTCATCGTCAATCTCTCGCCCGGCCGCGGCGCCCCCAAATACCTCTCGCCCGAGCATATGGCGCAGTTCAAGTTCACCGTCGAGGAAGCCGCCAAGCGCAACATGCGCCTCTGGATTCAGGATGAGTCCGATTACCCCAGCGGATTCGCCGGCGGCAACATCAGCCGCCAGGTCCCCCAACTCGGCATGCAAGGCATCGTCGCCGATATCCGCGTCCACGTGGTCCCCGGCCAAACCCTCGCCATGCCAGTGCCGGGCGACACCCTCGCCATTTTCGCCACCAAAACCATCACCGACCAGCAAATCGCAGGCGTCATTCCCATCCCCGTCCCTGACGATCGTCAACTCAAATGGACCGTTCCGGCCGAAGGCTCCACCCCCAACGAAATCCGCCTCTCCTGGGAGGTCGTCTTCGTCCGCCACATCTACGTGAGTTCCCCCACGCGCAACTTCAACCGCGAAGATGGCACCCGCGCTAAAGACGCGCTCTACTCCTTAATTGATTACCTCGATCCCGAAGCCACCCGCGCCTTCCTTCGCATCGTGCATGAAACCTACCGCCAGGCCGCCGGGGATCAATTCGGCAAAACCATCCTAGGCTTCTTCGGCGATGAGCCCGATTACTCCAGTTCCATCCCCTGGACGCCGAAACTCCTCGACGAGTTCCAAGCCCGCAAGGGTTACGACCTCAAGCCCTATATCCCCGCCTTCTTCTACGGCCGCGGCGTGGAGCCCAACGAAGAAACCCGCCGCGCCCGTGCCGATTATTACGACGTATGGAGTAGCATCTTCCAGCACACCTTCTTCGGCCAGCAGGCCGAGTGGTGCAAGCAGTACAACGTCGAGTATCTGGTCCACCTCAACCATGAAGAGAACATGGTCGCGCTCGAACGCAGCGAGGGCGATTACTTCCGCGACAATCGCGAAGTCGAAGTCCCCGGCATCGATAACCTCAGCCAACTCGTCCCCAACTTGGTGCACGCACCCGAGGGCACGTGGGACGTCAACAACAATTTTCCCAAACTCGCCTCTTCCGCCGCGCATTTGTTCGGCCGTCCGAAAGCCTGGGCGGAAGAAGGCGGCGGCGCCGGCATCGATGGCAAATTCGAAATGGATTTCCAACTCGCACGCGGCGTCAACGCTCTCGAAATCCGCGTCCCCGTGCTCCGCAACGGCGGAGATCCTTCCACTCCCTCGACTGCGCCACCGGTTCCGCCGCAAGCCCCGATGCTCGCCTGGTACGCCAACCGCGCCGGCTACCTGATGGCCATCGGCCGTCCCGCAGCGCAGGTCGGCCTCTACCATCCCGGCAACTCCATCTGGATGGGCGACAACGAAGCCGACCGCTCGACCACCAAACTCGGCTGGCAGTTACTCCAACATCAAATCGATTGGGATTATTTCGACGAACAGTCTCTCAGCTACGTCGCCACCATCGAAAACGGCGGCTTCAAAAACCTCAGCGGCCAGACTTATAGAGCCATCGTCTTCCCGTCGATGTCTGTCATCACTCGTACCGGCCTCGATCGCCTCCGCCAATTCGTCAAAGCCGGCGGCATCGCGATCTTCGTCGGCAAAATGCCCGGCCTCATCGTCGACAAGACCTTCATGAACGCGAAGGACGTCCCTGACCTCAGTTTCGCCACTCTCATCGAACCCTCGGGCGATATCACCGCGCGCGTTCTGGCCGCGCTTCCCAAACCGGACGTCAAGCTTGCTGCCGAATTCCTGCGTCTCACGTACACGCACAAAGCTTGGCAAGACGCCGATATGTATTTCTTCTTTAACGAAGGCAAGACCGCCGAGTCCCGCACCGTCACCCTGAACGGCCACGGCCAGGCGCAATCATGGGACCTCGCCACCGCCGAGATCCATCCCATCCCCGCCGCTACCGCCGACGCCGGAACCGTCCGATTCCCCCTCACCCTCGCGCCCTATGAGGCAAAGGTCGTAGTCGTCGGCCCGCTGCCGGCCAACGCCGCCGCACCCGAACCAAACTTCGCAACCGGAACGACCCTCACCGAACTCGATGGCGATTGGCAGCTCAACCTGGACGGCCAGCGACTCACCACGCCCCTCAAACCCTGGGAAGAACTCAACACCCGCAACTTCGCCGGCCCTGCGATTTACCGCAAACAGTTCACGCTAGCGGGAGTTTACAAGATATCAGCGAGTTTCTGAGCAAGCCATTCCTGCGGATTGCTTTACGGGCAAAGCCCGGTATGACCTAACGGGTCGCAGGGACGAATTG
>Ga0208193_1000415_pt1 | contig 24443 bp, 22 predicted proteins | sample June2015DPH_17_2_FD_184716 | JGI IMG/M metagenome (GOLD analysis project Ga0208193, IMG submission 184716) | Peatland microbial communities from SPRUCE experiment site at the Marcell Experimental Forest, Minnesota, USA - June2015DPH_17_10... | ecosystem: Environmental > Terrestrial > Soil >... | reverse complement strand
CGCGAAGGTAACCAACAACCTGTGGGGCGAGCGCTGGTCGAAATTGGTCGCCAACGCCATGGGCAACGGACTCTCCGCCTGCACCGGCCTGACCGGCGGGCAAATATTGCAAAACGAGCCCATCCGCCGTTTCTCCACTCGGCTCGGGAGCGAAGCGATCCGCGTTGGGCAAGCGCACGGGTATCAGTTGGAGGAGATTCTTCACTTGCCCCCCGGGACAATTGCAAGTGCGGGCGAGGGCGACGAGATGGCGATGCGCGCCTGCGACGAACAGCGCCTCAAGGATCGCAAGCACACCTCGTCCGAACAGCGTCCCTCCATGGGCCAGGACATGCAGAAGGGCCGGCGCACGGAGATTGAGTTCCTCAACGGCTTCGTGGTGAGCGAGGGCGAAAAGGTCGGCCGTTCGTGCAGTGCCAATGCCGCGCTGACAGACATCGTCAAGCGTGTAGAACGTAACGAGCTGAGCGCGGATCCACGACACATCACTGAGCTGCGGTTGAACTGAGCCGGCTTGGGCGAACGTCTCCCGTTGGCAAGAAGCTGCCGATCCGGAATGTCCGCGATCTGGTCGCTAACAGGGGTAGCCCCGACATGGCGCGGGCAGCCCAATACGGCTGAGAAGCGATTTCGCATAGCTACCCCAAGGCTGATGGGCGATTACGGGGTTACCAACTGCCGCTCGCAGCCCCTCAAAAAGAGATGGAGAGCCCGAAATGATTTGGCCCTATCGCGTACGCACCTTTCGAAGCCATCGTGGTCGCGCAGCTTCGGCCGCTGCATGTGGCGCGATATCCACTAGCTCGCCGGCCTCAACCTGCATGGAACGCGCAAGGCGATCTACCTCAACGGCGAGATCGACGGTGTTAGCCACGAGCGCGGCGATACTGTGCTACATGGCGATCTCGCCGACGGAGGCCCACGATGTGTCGCATCCCGAGTTGGACGAGTGGTATCAGAAGCTAGAGAGCGGGAAGGGTCCCTGCTGCGATGGCTCGGAGGCGGCGCACGTCGAACCGAGTGACTGGGAGACACAGAACAAGCCGAGAAGTCACTACAAAGTCAGGCTTGATGGCGTGTGGGCGGACGTGCCCGACGAGGCCGTGGTGACGGAGCCGAATCGTGACGGACGTACGCTGGTATGGTATTACGACAGTTGGACCGGTCACAGCGGCATACCCGGCAAAGTAATCAAGTGCTTCATGCCGGGCACGATGACCTGAGCAGCGGGTTTTCAAGATAACGGCGCAAACATTCTGACGTTTCGGAATGCGTGGCGGACACGGCACGGATCGGCCAATTTGGTCGAGATCGACCCACCTGGGACAGGATAGAGCGACCGCCAACGGCCTCAACCTCTGGTCTTTGGCTGCTTTTTGCAGTAGTTCTGGCTGTTGCTTCTCCTGCCCACGCGAGTTCGCAACTATTGCAGAGAAGGCCTCGATGTTGCGCTGAAGCTCATCCGAGCTGCGCTAAGTCTCGAATTGCACGAGCGGGCGCTGGTTGCCGAACCTTCAAGAGGGCTTGAGCGCTTCGCCAAACCGTGACGAAGCCTTTCGCCGACTCGGGGCTTTTGGGCACTTTAGGCGAACGCTCTTCGGATGCGGTCCCAGTCAGCCAGCGCATGTTCATGTCCGGGCACGAACTGGATGGTGAACTGTGTGTAACCCGCGCTGCGCAGCGCCTCGATGCGCTGCTTGATCTCGGCCTCGCTTGCCGTGAAAGAGGTGGCGCTGATTAACTCGGCGCTCACGAAGCGCCTCTCCTCGGGCTTCAAGAACATCAAGTGCCCGCGATGGTTCTGCAGATAGGGCGCATCCGTGGGCTCGAAGTCGCGCGCCAAGTTAATATAGCCTCGCATCTCAGGCTTGGTTCCCGACACCATCGTCACACCTGGCGCCAGTCCGGCCAGCGCCTCATCCGCCGCGCGATGCAGCATAACTGCGGCGCGCGGGCCCGCTTGTGCCATTGCACGTTCCGAGTCCGCGGGTTCACCGTCTTTCAGCACACAGCCTAGCGCAAAGGCCGTCGCCTGAAGATCGCCCATCGCATGGCCGGCTTTCGACCAGGCGTCGCGCATGGCCTTGACTTCCTTACTGCCGTTCTCGACATTGCCGACGAAGTAGATCCAACCCGCCTTGAGCTTGGCTGTCAGCGCCTGGGTGCGCGGCCCGAAGGCCGAGAGATGGAGCGCGATCGGATCCTTGGTGTTGAACAGAGGCAGCTCGGGATTAAGGAAACGTATCTTCTTCTTCTGCCCCTCCATCTCGAACTCGACCGTCTCGCGGCGCAGCAGGCCGTAAACCTGGTGGATGTAGGTCTCCATGTCCTTTACCTTGATGGCGCCAAAGCCCATCGCCCGCCGCGCGGTGAAGCCCGTGCCGACGCCGAAGTCGATGCGGCCCGGCGCGAGCTGGTTCAGTGTCGCCAGCGCATTGGCGGCGACCGGGGCAATGCGGTTCGACGGCACCAGCACGCCGGTGCCGAGGCGGATGCGCTTGGTGTTCACGGCGGCCGCGCCCATGGCGACGAAACAATCCGCGCTCAGCATCTGTGTATCGTAGAACCAAGCATGGGTGAAGCCGAGCTCCTCGGCTTCCTTGGTGACCTTCCAGGAATCTGCGGCTGTTGGCAGGGCGATACCGAAATCCATTCGTTTCCTCCGTCAATTCTTTGTTGTTTTCACATGTGCTCTCCGCCGCTCGAAACAGCCCACACTGTAGCACGCGGCGAGTTCCCCTCAAGCTGTCGGCGATTTGGGTAGTGTCCTGATTTGAAATTCGGACCCTTTCGATGATGAAAAGTATTGGAGAAGATGATCGGACTCGAGATGGTGACGTGATCGAACGGCCCGCGCTGTTTTGCGGTGGCGCACGAGTCCGCGGATGGCACCTTTGAGACGCGCCGACCGTTGCCGGCGATGTCTGTTCATAACGGAAGAACGGAAGTGATCGGCGCGCCGTCAAGCCGACACGTTTGACCCTCAACGGACTAAACGGTAACGCTTCGCCAGGTCGACCGGTGAGCCAGCGCGGTCACCCGTTGTCGCGGTCGATTGCCTGCTTTGCCTCGCGCTCGGGTCGGTCGGTCACTCTTGGACAACATGCCTTTGTTCCGGGTGCGACAAGCCAGGTCGCTGGCTCGACGCATAGCCGAAGGACTATCGAATCAATTTTCAAAAAATGCGCGGATCTTTTTTCAACGAGGCGCGGTGACCGAACCAACGCGGAGCTGCTAGACGGCGCGGTGCTTCGGACGTTGATCGTCCACACGCTTCGCCTTCGACAACGCGCGCTCTAGCGTGTTTGGGGCCAATACTTCTATGTCGAAATTTACGCTGGTATCGTTCTTGAGCTTGCGACGGACCCGTTCTTGAAGATCGGCGCAGAACGCAACCGGGTCGGATACCTTGATGTTGGGGTCGTGCTCAACACAAACGGTCGCGTGGTCCATCGCACCTTTTTTCGTCAAAACGATCTTGAACTCGACGCCGGTGCCCGGCACTTCGAGCAGCGCTCCGAACGAGAGGGTAGGGTAGACGTTCGCGCCCCTGATGAGCAGCATGTCATCAAGACGGCCGTAAACGCCCGCCGGCAGTCTTGGATAGGTTCGTCCGCATCCGCAGGCCTCATGAGTCATGTGGGATTCGTCGCCGGCGTAGAATCGGATCATCGGCTGCGATTCGCGCCGCAAATGCGTGTAGACGATCGCGCCGCTCTCCATATCCGCGACCCCGCGGTTCGAATCCTCCTTGTCGACGATCTCCGTCCAAACTTCGTCTTGTATGACATGCACGCCGTTGCCTTTTTCGCATTCGGCGTTCGTCGCCCATGGTGTCATCTCCGAGGTGGTTGCCATGTCACGAACCTTGATGCCCCAGCCGGTCTCCAGTGCGTGACGCGTTCCCGGAATGGACGAACCGGGCTCGCCGATGAAGATGCCAAGACGCAACGGCGAAGTCGCGGGGTCGTAACCGAGCGTTCTCGCCGTCTCGAGCATGTGGAGCGCGTAGGTAGGCGTCGTGATCAGAACAGTTGAGCCGACCCGATACATCAATTCAAGCTGCCGCTCGGTCTCGCCGGCACCGAGCGGAAATGCGGTGGCGCCCAGGCGTTCGACTCCAAGCAGGGATCCCCATCCCCCCATGAAGAGGCTGAACACGGTCGCCAACTGGACGACATCGCCGGGCCGGACGCCGCAGGTATAGAGGCCTTGCGCCATAATATCGGCGACATAGTCCCAATCCTTGCGAGAGAAAGCGTAGAGCGTCGGTTTGCCGCTTGTGCCCGATGAGCCGTGAACCCGGATGATTTCTGTCTTATCGACACCGAGATAATCGCCGAACGCCGGATGTTCGACCTGGCTGTCCCGCAGCATCTGCTTGGTAATGATGGGCACGCGCTTGGTGAAGTCGTCGAGCGACTTCACTTGATCGGGATGAAATTTGCACCGATCATAGTGCCGTCGGTAGAATCCCAGATTCTGATAAACATGATGGAGTTGAGCTTGAAGGAGGGAGAGGACTTCGACCTCTCGCTTCTCTCGCGTACGCGTTTCTTTCGCTCGATCCCAATAGATGCCGTCTGCCATCGGTGTCCTCCCTGAAAGACTTTTTTGCCTGGTATGAGTGCCTCGACCGGTTGCTGATCAAGTCCCGTCAACGACGAGCCCTCCGATTTCGCGCGAATGGCCGAAAAATTCGCCCACGACCTCGCCGGTTTCATCGACAATGTTGACGGCGTAAATGCCTATGCGGCCGGCGCGAGAGCGCTCGGTCGCGGTCGCGACAAGGCGCTGACCCAAAATTCCCGGACGGAGAAAGACAATCGAGCAGTGATGGGCGACAGAGCGCTGATTGTGGCTGTTGCAGGCGCATGAGAGCGCGGTATCGGCGAGCGTGAACAATATGCCGCCATGGCAGGTCCCAAATCCATTGAGCATGGGCTCGGTGACAGTCATGCCTAGGCTGGCAGAGCCAGGCGCGGCATTAAGCAGTTCGACTCCCAAATTCGCGCTGACGTGGTCGCCGCTCAGCATCATACGGCAAGCAGCTTCGGCGGTTGCCAGTGATACCCCGTCATCCATAACGAACGCCCCAAACACCCATCAACCGGGTTGATTATGCACGCTTTTACGTGCTAAACAATCGTTTAGTTAGCTTGGAAGGATTCCCTTGGCAGCGACGAACGCAAAACGGCTGGCGAACCGCTGGCCGGCACTCCTGGATTCCGCGGCGGCAAGATTTGCGGAACAGGGCTATCACGCGACCACGATCCGCGAACTCGCGACGGCAACCGCGATGACTCCCGGCGCAATCTACTTCCATGTTCCGAACAAGCACGCGCTGCTGCTCGCGGTCTACGAAGAGGGCATTCAACGCATCATCGATCGCGTCGACGGAGCGGTCGCAGGTGAATCGCGGCCTTGGCAGCGCCTTGAAAAAGCGACGCTTTCCCATCTCGAGGCGATCCTCGATGCCAGCGCCTATGCGCGCGTGGTGATCCGCATTCTGCCGACCGATGTTCCCGAGGTTTCGGACGAACTCGGAAAGCTGCGCGAGCGATACGAGTCCCGCTATCGTTCTTTATTCGCCGAACTCTCCATGTCGCCCGAACGGGATGCCTCCCTTGCGCGGCTGTTCCTCATCGGCGCGATGAATTGGACGCCGGTCTGGTATCGCGAAGGGGGTGGCAAGGATCTGCCGTCAGTGGCGCGTGAACTTCTTGCTCCACTTCGCGCATTGCTGGACGAAGAACAATCGAGAAGCTCGCGATGAACGACAACTCCCGCCTCGACCCGCCGGCCCGCGTTCTCGTGACCAAAATCGGACTTGATGGGCATGATCGCGGAAGCCGCATCGTCGCCGCCTATCTGCGCGACGCGGGGATGGAGGTCATTTACACGCCTCCGTGGCAGACGATCGAGGGCGTGGTAAAACTCGCAACTGAGGAGGATGTTGACGTGATCGGGCTGAGCTCGCTGGCGACCGACCACCTCATTATCCCCCAATTCCTGGTCGCCCTTCGAAACGCCGGTCTCGACCATATCGCGGTCGTCGTGGGTGGAATCATTCCCGATGACGAGCGCCCCTCGTTGATCGAGGCCGGCGTCAAGGGAATCTTCGGCCCCGGATCGTTGCGCGCAACCATTGTCGACCAGGTAGCCGAGACAGCGCGCAAAGCGCGTCAGTTGCGAAACGCAAGCCTTTGGGAGAGCATTCGATGACTAAGGACGCCGTTCAATTATCGTTGCCCGGCTTCGACCAGGCTTTCGGTCATTGGCGAACCGAGTATCAGCAGCAGATCGAAAACAATCACACGATTCGTAATCGTTCCGGCATCGAGATCAACCCGCTGTACACTTCACGTGATTGGGACGGGGAGCGGTATCTCTCCGATCTAGCTTTCCCTGGGCAATATCCCTACACGCGCGGCATTTATCCGACCATGCATCGCGGCAGAACCTGGACACAACGTCAGTTGATCGGCCTCGGTACGCCTGAAGACTACAATCGGCGCGTCCGCGACATTCTCGACCGCGGCGCCACGGCGATCAGCCTGCTGCCGTGCAATTCGGGCTTCCGCGGCATCGACTGCGACGAAGTCGATCCGGTCCTGCTCGGAACCTGCGGCACCGTCGTCAATACGTCGGACCACATGGATCGTGCGTTGGAAGGCGTAGCGCTCGGGAAGATTTCGACAGCAATGAACGACCCCTCGCCGTTTACGCTGCTGGCGTTCACGCTCAGCGTCGCCAAGAAGCGTGGAATTCCATGGGCGACGATTTCGGGAACGTCAAACCAGAGCGATTACCTGTCTCACTTCATCGCCAATCACATGTTCTATCGCCTGTCGCTTCCCGGTTCCCGGCGGATGTTGCTGGATCACATCGATTTCTGCAGGCAACATGTTCCGAGCTGGAATCCCGTCTCCGTGGTCGGGCAACATATGCAGCAGGCGGGCGCCACGCCGGCGCAGACGATGGGTTTCACGCTCTCAACGGCCTTGCAATACGCGCAGGATTGCATTGAGCGCGGCATGGACATTGATCTTATCCTTCGACGCTTTACGTTCTTTTTCGATATCTCGATCAGCTTCTTCGAGGAAATCGCGAAATTCCGCGCCGGTCGCCGTATCTGGGCACGGTTGGCCCGCGAGCGGCTGGGCGCGAAAAACCCCGCCTCGTGGCGGTTCAAATTCCACGGACAAACCTCCGGGGTCGACCTCACGGAACAGCAGCCACTCAATAATATTGCGCGCGTCACGGCGCAGGCGATTGCCGGCATTCTGAGCGGCCTGCAATCCATGCATACCGACGCTTACGACGAGGCAACTTCGACTCCGACGGCGGAGTCGGCACGCATCGCGGTCGCTACACAGAACATCCTACGCGAGGAAGCCCATCTCTGCGACGTCATCGACCCGCTCGGCGGTTCCTATTATATCGAGACGCTGACCGATCAAATGGAAGAAGAAATCGAAGCGATAATCAAGAGAATCGACGCCGCGGGTGGAATGTACAAGGCTGCCGAATCCGGACTGGTCCAGACCATGATCGGAGAATCCGCGCTGACTTTCCAGGAGCAGATCGAAACTGGCCAGCAGAAGGTCGTCGGCGTGAACTGCTATCAAGACGACGAGGACGTTCGTTCCATCAAGGCGACCGAGCGGCCAGATCTCGCGCGTATGAAAGAGCATGTTAGACGCTTCACGGCCTACAAGGAACAGAGAAGCCAGGACGACGTCCGGCGCGGCCTCGATTCGATCGCGCGCGCGGCCAACAGCCCATCTGTAAACATTTACGCCAAGGTGGTCGAGGCCGCGGAGCTCGGCGTCACACATGGCGAGATCGTCAGTTGCCTGCGTCGCGAATTGGGTTTCGGGCAACCGCTTATCGTCGCCTGACATGGCGGAGCAGACGCCGAAACCGTCAAACCTTGACACGCTGTTCGAGAGGCTGGCGGCGCGGGATCGCGCGGCGCTGGCACGCTGCATCACGTTGATCGACGATCGCGAGGTGGGCGCCGCGGTTCGTCAACGCATCCATCCGCTCACGGGGCGCGCCACCGTTGTCGGCTTCACAGGCGCCCCCGGTGTCGGCAAGTCGACGCTGGTCGACGCCTATATCGCCAAGCTGCGGCTCCTCGGCCAATCGGTAGCCGTCGCTGCGATCGACCCGTCAAGTCCGCTTTCCGGCGGCGCCGTACTGGGTGACCGGATTCGGATGCATCGGCACACGAGCGATCCCGGTGTATTCATTCGCTCGATCGCATCGCGCGGCCATCTGGGCGGCCTGTCCGAAAGCATCCAATGGACGATCGACACGATGGACGCCGCCGGCATGGATGTCGTGATCGTCGAAACCGTCGGCACGGGGCAGTCAGAAGTCGATATCGTGGAGATTGCCGACACTTGCGTCGTCGTGAGTGCTCCAGGACTGGGTGACGACGTCCAAGCGATCAAGGCCGGCATTCTAGAAATCGCCGACGTGCTTGTCGTCAACAAGATCGATATGCCGCATGCCGAGGTCACGGCGGCTCAATTCCGAAACATGCTGAAACTGCGGGATACGCATCGACAAAATATTCCCATCATCATGACATCGGCGACACAGGGCCGGGGCATCGACGAACTCCATGAATCAATCGCGCGACAGGCAACAAGGTCCCCCGAGGAGAAACGGCAATTACGCACCAGACGAATGCATCGTCTGATCGCCCAAACGGCGGCTTCCCTTACCCGCCGGATGGTTTTTGAATTTCTTCCGAAGGAAGACAACGCCTTGACTGGCTCGGCGATGAAAGGCGAGTCTAGTCTTGAGGAAGCGGCGATGCGGGTACTAACAGAATTATTTAAAAGCGATATTCCAATTAATCATAAACTCGCGGGCCTTGTAATCCGCAGAATTAATGAAAATTAAGCCCATCATTTCGCAATGGGCCCGTATCAATCCAAAGCGGATGTAATTGCCCAGCAGTTGCCTAAGCCGTTTCCAGGCGTTGCGGATCTGCGTGCCCACGGTGATTGGAAATTGTCTTGGGAAAGTACCGACAGAGCAAGGGCCGCTTTGGCACCTTTGAGACATGCCGACCGGTGCCACCGATGTCTGTTCATAATAAGGCCGCTTGGTTACGGCGTTGCAGGGGGTGTTTGCGCCGCGCGTCGCCGACCATGGCTTAACCCAAGGGGCAGCGCCAGCTTCTAGCTCTGCAACAATGCGTGTCGATACCTCTGCATAAAGCTCCCGTTTCATTGCTCGCCTCGCTGTTATGGCTGACGAGACCACGATCGGCCGCATGTCATAGCCGCGTTGGGCAAGGCTTCTTTCTACGGTCTCACAAATTGCCCCCAGCCCCGATGGCCAAGCGTCTCGCGCGTCGATATGTAAATAAGCGTCCAAGATTTGACCCGTCCGTCGCCTGGTAGATCAATAGCTTGGCTCGCCGATCGGCGTCCTGTCCCACGCCGATTAACAGCAGGTTGCCGACGAGCGGCCGCTCCCTGGCGCAAAGCGGACGCTCCACGCCGCCTTACGGACAAGAATGTAATTCACAAATGGTGTGTAACGTGTTGGTCTCGTTTGGCCTCAAAGCGCCCGTCGCGCGAATATCAAAGAGTCGGCCGGAGTCAGTCGGCGGTTTTCAACTCACCGTCCAGCCAGTGCCGATCGACTGTTGGCAACGGGATCGCGCGAAGCAGCGCGCGCGTGTAGGGGTGCTGCGGGTGTGCAAACACCGAGGCACAGCTTCCGGACTCGACGATACGTCCGTGCTGAAGCACCGCGACGTGGTCGCAGAGCGAGCGGACCACCGACAAATCATGGCTGATGAAGATCATGCCGAGCCGGTCTTCGCTGCGCAATTGGCGCAGCAGGACCAGGATCTGGGCCTGAACCGAAACGTCGAGGCCCGAAACGATTTCATCGGCCACGACAAAGGTCGGTTTCAGCGCAAGCGCCCGCGCAATACCCACCCGCTGCCGTTGCCCGCCGGATAGTTCGCGCGGGTACCGATTGACCTGCGCTGCCGTCAGGCCGACCCGCTCAAGCAGGTCGATCGCCAAACGGTTGGCGCCGCGGCCTTCCGCAATTCCATGCGCCAGGTACGGCGCCGACAGAATATCGATCAGGCGCTGTCGCGGATTGAGCGATGAGTTCGAATCCTGGAAAATCATCTGAATCCGAAGTCGCGCCACTCTCAGTTCGCGTTCCGAAAGCGCCGCCAGATCACGGCCTTCGAAGATCACTTGACCCGATTGTGGCTGGTACAGCCGCAAAAAGGTTCGCCCCAATGTGCTCTTTCCGGACCCGGACTCGCCGACCAGGCCCACGGTCTCGCCAGCAGCCACCCGCAGGTCGATATCCCTGAGGATAGGCAACAGCGGCGGCTTGCCGAACAGTGGCTTGCGGCTGCGATCAGGCAACGCGACGCTGATGCCGATCGCCTCAAGCATCGGCGTATTCCCTGTCGGAGAAGGCCGTTTCCTCCCACAGGCGCGCGATCAGCTCGGGCGGTATCGGGTGCAAGCCTCGTTCGGGCTGGTCATGACGAGGCGACGCCGCGATCAGCGCAGACGTGTAAGGATGAGATGGACTCGCGAAAACCGCTTCCGCCGAGCCTTCTTCCAGGATGCGGCCTCCAAAGATCACGGAAACCTCGTCGCACAGTTTCGCGACCACGCCGAGATCATGCGTGATGAACAGCACGCCGACGCCGGTTTTCCTTTGGAGATCCCGGATCAGCTTCAAGATCTGGAATTGTATGGTGACATCGAGCGCCGTGGTCGGCTCGTCGGCGATGATCAGGGAAGGCTCCAGCGCAAACGCGATCGCAATGACGACACGCTGGCACATTCCTCCGGACAATTCGTGCGGGAACTGGCGTAACACCTTGTCGGGAGCACGTATCTGCACGGCGTCGAGCAGTTCCAGCGCCCGCCGCCGCGAAACGGCGCGACCGAGACCCATGTGTCGCCGCAGCACATCGACCATTTGGGTTTCGATCCGAAGAACCGGATTGAGGGCGGAAGAGGGCTGTTGCAGGATCATGGAAATGCGCCGGCCCAGCAATCGCCGATGCATGCTATCGGGCATGCCGATCAGTTCCTGATCGTCGAACCGAATGCTTCCGGCGGTGATCTTCGCATTGGCCGGCAACAATCCCATGATCGCCTTTCCAACCATGGTTTTTCCGCCGCCGGACTCACCAACCAGTCCGCGAATTTGGCCTCGCAGCAGCGAAAGGTTGATGCCGCGCAAGATCGGGGAAATCCTCGCGGGCGATCGGATCTCGAGACGCAAATTAGAGATCTCGAGGAGGGGCGGGCTCATCGGCGAACGACCGGATCGGTCGCCGAACGAAGGCCGTCCGCTACGAAGCTGAGCGCCATCACCGCAGTCAGGATCGCCAGCATCGGAAAAGCCATGATCCACCATGCCTGATTGAGATAGTTGCGGCCATCCGCGATGATTCCGCCCCAGGTCGCGACCTCGCTCGAGCTGAATCCAATGAATGCCAGGACCGCCTCGACGACAATGGCATGGCCCATTTCGAGCGAGAGCAGCGCCAGGATGATCGGCAGCACGTTGGGCAGTAATTCGCGAAACACGATACGGCCTGGGCTGTATCCGAGAAGACGGGCCGCCGTCACATAGTCCTGCTCGCGCAACACCAGCACCTCGCCGCGAATCACACGGGCGAAACGCGTCCATCCGATCAGGACGACGGCCATGATGACGGTGCCCAGCCCTGGTCCGACCAGTGCGACCAGGACGATGGCGAGCAATATCGGAGGGAACGACATGAAGACGTCGATCGTGCGACTGACAATCGAATCCGTCCGGCCGCCCAGATATCCCGCGAGCAATCCCGCCGAGACGCCGAAGATGCAGGAAAAACTCGCGCCAAGAACCATCACTTCCATCGCCGGACGGGCGCCCCAGATGAACCGGGAGAGAATGTCGCGGCCGAGATTATCGGTTCCGAGGGGAAAGGCCGGGTTTCCGCCAGCCAGCCAATAGGGCGGGACGTATTGCAGTAGGAAATCCTGCTCGAGCGGATCGTGCGGAGAAATCCAGGGTGCGGTGATCGCCAGCAGGATCAGGAAAGCCAAAGCGGCGCCGCCAACGACAAGGCGGGCGCTGACGAAATTCCGAACTGCGAGAACCGCTGCGTTCATCCTTGTCTCACCCTCGGATTTATCAGCGCATAGCTGCAATCGATGAGAATATTCATGAAGATGAACATGACGGCAAAAACGATGGTGATGCCCTGAATCAGCGGAAGGTCGCGATTGATCGCGGCGCCGTACAGCATGTTTCCGATTCCGGGATAGGAAAAGATCAATTCGACCAGCACGGTGCCGCCGAGCAGAAGCGTAAAATGCATGCCGCTGATGGTGACGGCGGGGATCAGGGCATTCGGCAGCAGATGGTGCCAAAGCACATAACCAGGCTCGAAGCCCTTGGCGCGCGCCAGCAGGACATATTCCTGATCGGCGGCCTGCAGCAGCGAACTCTTCAGGACTCGCGCGATCACAGCCGTCAGCGGCAAGGCAAGCGCGAGGGCCGGGAGCACGAGATGCGCCAGCACTTCGCCGGCCAACGCAAACCGTCCGGTGAGAACGCTTTCGACCAGATAAAACTGGGTGTGAAATTCGGCGATGTTTTCCGGCTCGATCCGCCCGGATATCGGAAGCCAGGGAATGGCGACGCCGAATAGCAGGATGAGAAGCAGCGCCCACAGGAACTCGGGAACGGCCAGCGCTGCCGCGGCGATGGCATCGACAACCGCCGCCGGCCAGCGCCCGCGCCAGTAGACCGAAACCAAGGCGAAGGTCAGGCCGCAGACCATCGAAAGCAACATGGCCGCGACAGCCAGTTCGAGTGTCGCCGGCAGGCGCTCGAACACGAGCGAAAGCACATCCTGATGCAGGCTGATGGAAGTTCCGAAATTACCTGTGGCGATGTCGCGCAGGAAAATGAGAAACTGCACCGGGATCGAATGATGCAGACCATAGACCGCCCGCAATTTGGCGATATCCTCCGGCGTGGCCTCGCCGGTGACCATCATCGCGATCGGGTCGCCCGGTGCGATCCTGATCAGGACAAAGACGAACAGCGCTGCGCCGAGCAGCGTTGGCCCGGCCAGCGCAATCCGCCGCAACAGATAGGCGATGGGCATCCAGCCTCAACCCTGTCTTTGAAACAGACTCGGCATGACATAACCCGCGGTATGCGGGCGAAACGAAAGCTGCTTGGTGAAAACGACCGGCTGGAAATACTGAAACATCGGAAGAATATAGGCGTTTTGCAGGATCTCCCGATCGAGTTCCCTGTATCCCTCCAGTCGCTTGCTTTCGTCTTTCTCGACAAACAGCTCCTTCAGTTGCTTGTCGAGTTGGCCGCCCTTCCACGAGGAGTGCGGACTGTTGGCTATCATCGAGGTACCCAGCGAGCTTTCCGGATCGGCGGTCGAGTTGCCCCAGTCATAGAACGCGGCGGGCGCCAGTCGATGCTGCGCGCGCAACTCGAAATGCTTTGCAATTTCGTAGACCTCGATGGTCGCGTTGATCCCGACCTTGCGCCACATCTGCACCACGGCCTGGATGGTCTCATAATCCTTGGGCTTATAACCGCGCGTGGTCTGGACGATGAATTCGACCGGCTTGCTCGTCGAAAAACCCGATAGCGCCAGCAACTCGGCCGCCTTATTGGGATCGTAGGGGGTATCGATGGAGGCGTCGTAGGCCTTGTATTCGGGCGTCAGCAACGTGCCGAGCGGCTTGGCGTAACCGAGATGGAGTCGATCGACGATGATCTTCTTGTCGATGGCGACGACGGCGGCCTTGCGCACATTGTCGTCGGCCAGCGGTCCTTCGTTGTTGAAGAAGATCAGCGCGACGTCGGAAACCGGATAGCAGGCTCCCGACAGCCTGGGCTTCTTGATCAGCCGGTCGTATTCCTCGAACGGGATGTCGACGGTGACGTCCGAACTCCCGCGCTCGATTTCGGCAACCCGGCTTGGCGCGTCCGTGACGAATTTGAAGACGACGGTTTCGAATTCCGGTTTGTCGCGCCAATAATCCTTAAAGGCCTTGAGACGGAGAAACGAACCGCGCTCGTAGCGGTCGAACATGTAGGGACCGCAGCCGATCGGCTGCTTTTCAAAGCCTTCCGCGCCGACCTTCTCGTAATATTTGCTCGGCAGCAGATAGCATCCGAGGAAGGTCAGCCGCTCCATCATGTTGGCGCGCCAGGGCGTCACATCGAAGGTGATCTTGTTTCCGTCGACGACAAAATTCTTGTTGCTGGCGAACACGGGCGCCAGCGGGGCGCGGGGATCGGTCAGCCGCTTCAGATTCCACAGCACGTCGTCCATGGTGACGGGTTCGCCGTCGTGCCACTTGACGCCCTGGCGAAGGGTCATTTCGATTTTGCTGCGGTCGGCGTTCCAGCTGAACGCCTCCATCACGCCCGGCTTTAGCGATAGATCGGGAGCCTGGACGATGTAGGGATCGTACAGCGTGCGAAAGATGGATTGGCTTCCAGGACTGACAGCCTGCGGCCCGGTGTTGGAATCGAACGCAGACGGGGCCGCCGGATACGCGATGGTCAGGGTGTTGCTGTCAGCGGCACGCGCCGGCCGGATCAGCTCGATCGGTCCTACCCCGGAGGCGATCGCCGCCGATAGGCCGGTTGCCTTCAAGACCGATCGTCGCGTGAAGCCCGTCATGCCTGTTCCCCTTCACTTTGCGTTGGTGTGGTCCCTACCAGCATGATCGCCTTATGAAAGTGCAATTATTTGTGAAATGCAAGTATAATACCAGTTCTCGCCGATACCAGACTTTCGTCGTATGATCGCAATCAAAATCGGCGCGCTACGAGCGGGCACTAAACAATCGCCGCTGCGCAACCTGAAGCCGTCCGGAGACTAGGCGCCGATGGTCCAGTCCTGTTTGACGCTGAAAATCTCGTTGCCGCGGACGCGAAGCCGATCGAGCAGATCGTAAAGCACCTCGCGGTCGCTTTTGCTCAGAACGATCAGGAACTCGCGCTCCATCTCGGCGATCATCTTTTCGATTTCCGCGTTCACCCGCTTGCCCTTCGGCGACAGTGCGACGATCACGGAACGTCGGTCCACGAGATCCTGGCGGCGGGTCGCCAGTCCGACCTTGACCATGTGGTCGACGATCCGCGTGACCTTGTCCATTTCAAGCGTCGTATGGGCGTGAATCTGGGACGCTGACAGCGGGCCGAATCGGCCGAGAACAGTGATCACCTTCCAGCCGTGGGCCGGCCGGCCGAACTTTTGCACATAGGCCTGGGCAATCGACCGGTTGATCTGCGTCGCCAGCAGCGAGAAGCGATAAAAAGTCCGCTCATTGAGATCCAGCCGGATCCCGTCCGTTCCCTCGAGTTGTTTCTTTTTGACGCTCACGCTCACGCTTGCTCCCGCTTCCCAAGATGGGTTGCTTGCCATGTTTCAATTCGCCGGGCGACGTCGTCGTAGCAATGCTTCATATAATAGTCGGCGATTTCCGCACCCGTTGCAAACCAGACATCCGGAAACGACGTCACGTAGCGCAGCGCCGCATCGGCATAGCGGGCGCGCTGCGCTTGCCCGACAACGGCGGGATGCAGCGTGATGCACATGGTGCGGCCGCCCTCGGCATATAAGGTATCGAATTGGCGTTTGACGATGCCGACAAATTCGTCGCCCTCGTGGGCGGTCGAAAATACCGGGACGTCGTTGATCTCCAGGGAGTAGGGCATGGAGATCAGTTTTCCGGAACGGACCTTGATCGGGAACGGCTGATCGTCGTGGAAGAAATCCGAATAATAGAGAAACCCGGCTTCCGCGAGCAGGTCCGGCGTGTTTTCAGTGGCGGCCTGGGGGCCGGGACCGCCCATGCCGGACATGCGCACGCCGGTCAGTTCCTGCGTGATCCGGAGCATCTCCCGGTAGTATTGGCGTTCCTCGTCTTCGGTGTATCCGCAGATGAAACGGGTATTGGTCATCCCGTGTCCCATGATATCCCATTTGCGTTTCACCAGCGCCGCGCAAATCTCGGGAAATTTGGCCAGTGCGGCAACGTTCAGCACCGCGGTGCAGGGCAGGTTATACTTGTCCAGAATATCGAGTAGGCGCCAGAAGCCGACCCGTGCACCGAACTCCTGGCGGCCGAACATCATGACGTCAGGCGTCATGCGCGCCCATGGATTGATCCACGGATCAAACGGCGGCGCGAACTCATAGTACAGCACGTTCGGACAAATCATCACCGCGATCCGGGCACCATTTGGCCATTGCAGCGGTGGCCGCTCGGTGATCGGTAGATAGTCGATCCAGGGCTGATCGACCGTAGTCTTCGTCCTGGACGTCGCCGGAAATTGCGGTCGGTAGCCGTACTGGAGCATCTCGGAAGTCCCGTGAAATTCGATGGCAATCTATCGACCTGTCGCCGCGAAACCAACCCGCCGCGGACGCGATGGACCGGTTTAATTACAATTTTAAAGCGGGGGTCATTTACTTGTGTTTCACAAATGATACCATGGCAACGCTGAATGGCTGCACGCGGACTAACACCGTCAGGCGGAGGACGTCATGTTGAGACACGAGGAGAATATGGCCCTCACCCAGGTCGGGCCGGAAACCCCGATGGGCAAGTTCATGCGGCGTTATTGGATCCCCGCGGCCAAGCTCGAACAGATCGTGGAGCCGGGCGGCGCCCCGGTTCGCGTCAAATTGCTCGGCGAATCACTGGTGGCGTTCCGCGATCCGGCTGGAAAGCCGGCGCTGATCGGCGAGTTCTGTCCGCATCGCGGCGCCTCGCTGGTGTACGGGCGCAACGAGGAGGGCGGCCTGCGTTGCCTCTATCATGGCTGGAAGATGGGCTGCAGCGGCTTGGTGCTGGAATCCCCGCCCGAGCCGCCGGCGCGCACCTTCGCCAAAAAGTTGGCGCACACCTCCTATCCGGTTCGCGAAGCCGGAGGCTTGCTGTGGACCTATATGGGACCGGCGGAGCTCGAACCACCATCTCCGAATTACAAATGGTTCGACCTGCCGGAAAGCCATGTCTGCATCGTGAAGATGTTTCAGTCGACCAATTATCTACAAGGCGTGGAAGGCGACCTGGACCCCGCGCATCCGAACTACCTGCATCGCGATTTCGATGTCGACGATCACGAAAGCTGGGGCGGCGCCGGCTGGCAATCGATCGCGCACATGATGTCGGACGGTTCTCCCGTGATCGAGTGCGAGGAGACGCCGTACTTGATGCGCGTCGGCGCGATCCGCAAGACCGCCAGACCCGACTTTAGCTATGTGCGATCTACCGAATGGATCGCGCCGTTTTATTGCTATATCGCGACCGGTCCGCATGAATCGCGCCTGTTCAAGGCCTGGCATCCGATCGACGATTTCAGCTGCTATACCTTCTACATTCATTTCGATCCGGAAAAGCCGATCGACCGCGAGGCGGTCTACGCCAATTGGGGGCATCGGACCGAGCCACCGGACTACATGACCATGCACAATGTGGGGAATATGCATCTTCAGGACCGCGAGCGGATGAAACGCGGAAATTTTTCCGGCGTCGAGGGCGCCGCTATTCAGGATCGTGCGGTGCAGGAAAGCATGGGGCCGATCATCGACCGAACCAAGGAGCACCTCGGCACCAGCGACAAGGCCGTCATATTCTATCGGCGGCTGTTGCTGCAAAAGCTGAAGGAAATGGAAGAAGGCAATGCGACGTTGCCCGGCCTCGATCCGGCGCTCGACTATGATCAACGTGCCTGTTCGTTTGAAATCCCGAACAACGTGGCCTGGCAGGACGTCGTCAAATGGCAGGAACGTCACGAGCAGGGACAGCCCCAGGTCGCGGCCGAATAGCGAGCACCCGCTCGATGATTTTACCACGACCGGTCGGGGTTGGCGGGGAGGCGGATGGAACAGGTTCTTTTGAGCGGATCGATCGCCGAGATCGGCGATCTCATCGCGACGCGGAAACTTTCGGTTCGCGATGTCGTCGCCTGGTACCTTGACCGGATTGATCGCTTCAATCGATCAGGTCCGGCTCTCAACGCGGTGAGGGTCATCGCTTCCGACGCCTTGCAAGTCGCCGAAGCCCTCGATGCCGAGTTGGCGTCGGGTCGCCGCCGCGGACCTCTGCATGGCATTCCGGTGTTGCTGAAGGACAATATCCTGACCGGATGCGGCATGTCCGCAGCCGGCGGAGCCGCGGTGTTTGCGGACTTCATTCCGGCGCGGGACGCGACGCTGGTCGCCCGGTTCCGGCAGGCCGGTGCGGTGATTTTGGGCAAGGCCAATCTGACCGAATTCGCGGACTATGTGTCGGATGTCATGCCGTCAGGGTTTTCAGGCGCCGGCGGTATGGTCAAAAATCCCCACGGAGGACAGGATTACGGGCGCGGCCTCGGCTCGAGCGTCGGGCCCGCGGCCGCGGTGGCCGCATCGCTTTGCGCGTTTGCGATCGGCAGCGAAACCCAGAATTCGATTCAGACGCCTTCAAGCGTGTCTTCGGTGTTCGGCTTCAAGCCGACGGTCGGCCTGGTGAGCAGGGCCGGCATGTTTCCGCTGGTTCCAAGTCAGGACTCACCGGGACCGATTGCGCGTTCGATCGAGGATATCGCTTTGGTGATGCATGCCATCGCCGGCGCGGATCCGCGTGACGCGGCCAGCATGTCGTCGGCGTTTTTGAGTTTTGGCAGCAAGTCGGTGCAAGCTCGGGCGATCAGCCGCGTGCGCCTCGGCATACCGCGGCGCCTGTTCGCGACCAAAGCGACTGAGCTGGCGGTCGAACTGGAGCAGTTTGAATCCGCCATCGCGGAGCTTACCCGCGCGGGCGCCTTCATCGTCGATCCCTGTGACGTGCCTTCCGCGGAGCAAATCCTGGAGGTGCGTTCTTCCGTGTTCCCGACGGAATTCAAGGACGCGCTAAACGCGTTTTTGCTGGAGAATGGTGCCCCCAGCGGTATCGCGTCGATCACGGATCTGGTGCGGTGGAATGAAGCGCATCCGCAGGCGATTCCTTACGGGCAATCGCTGCTCATCGCGGCGTCGGAAACCGAAGGGCTTGGCAGCGCCCAATACCGGGATGATCGCCGCCGCGATGTCGCGCTCAGCCGGCAGGCCGGGATCGATGCGGCCATGGAATTCTCCGGCATCGATGCATTGATTGCCCCAATGGGCACGGCTGCCAAACTGACGGGTAAAGCCGGCGCTCCGGTTCTGGCGATTCCGATCGGTCTCGGACCGAATGGAAGTCCCGTTGGTGTGACGATTTTCTCCTCGGTCGGCACCGATCACGACCTGCTCGAGACCGGCATGGCGATTGCGAAGGTGATCGGTCGAAGCGTTCTGCCGAAACTTTAGGCCGCCGGCCGGCTCACGTGCCTGTAGTGCGCGGCGATCTCGCCGGCCGTGGCGATCCAGACACCGTCGCGTTCACGCACCTGCTTCAAGAGATCCTGCAGGAACGAGATGCGATGCGGATGCCCCATCAGCCAGGGATGCACGTTCAGAACCAGATGGCGCCCGATCGTTGATCCATCTGCGAGAAGCTGGTCGATCGCTTCGATCACGGCGCGGTGCCAGCGCGCCATGGTAAGCCTGCGGTGATAGGTGGCCACGACGTCATCGAGTTCCAGGGCCATCGGCAGCGAGACAATCGAACCCGCCGGCGTCGTCATCCAGTAGGGCTGTTCGTCGTTGGGCCAATCGAGCACATAGTCGAAGCCGGCTTCGGCCAGCAGCATCGGCGTCCGCTCTGACTCGCCATACTCGGGGCCATGCCATCCGCCCGGCTTGATGCCGGTTGCCTGTTCGATGTGCTGCATCGACGAAGAGATGTACTCGCGTTCCTGTTCGCCCGACATCTGGTTTGAAATCACCTGCGTCAGGCTGATGCCGTGACAGGCGACCTCCCAGCCACGCCGGCGAAACTGACCTATCAGATAGGGATATCGGGAGGCAACATTTGCATCCACCGCCGCGGTCGCCCGAACCGAATGGCGATCGAGTGCATCCATCACGCGGAAAATGCCGACCCGGTTGCCATACTCGCGCTGCGAAAACGCACGCATGTCAGGGTAGGGGGCGCGGCCAAATCCGCCGGGAAGGCTCGGGGGAATGAACGCGTTTGGCGGCGGCTGAAGTTCGTAATATTCCAGGCTGACGGCGACGGCGAAAGCGACCTTGTCGCCGCCGGGCCAAACCACTGGCGGCCGGCTCAGGATCGTCGAATTCGAATGATAAAGCGGGTCGGTATTCTCTGTCATCGAACCAGGTTAACTCCCGCAGCACGATTGCGCCACACGATGATCGAGCGCAGCGATCCCAATTAGGCCACTTGAGTCCAACAGGCAACAACCGGAACGGGCGCTTTGTCGCCGGTGCTGACTGCGCCGTTTGGTGAAGGTCAGGCTGACATCGCCAGTTACTTGCGATCCCCTCATAATGATATACTGACCTCGCCAAACGCCAACATGGGGCTCCAATGAACGTCCGTGTCAGCCGGATTGTCAAAGTCGATCTCAAGCAGCGCACGACTTACCGCTTCTCGCTGATCCTCAAGCGGTTGGTCGATTGTCTGGCAGAGATGCACCAGACGAAGTTTGGCATAACCATCAATGGCTGGAAAGTCATGAGCGTGGTGGGGCGCTTTGCGCCGCTGGCGGCGGTGGAAGTCGGCCAGTTTGTCAGCCTCGAGCCCGACCGGGTCACGCGAACCGTCGATGTTCTGGTCAAGCAGGGAATCGTCGCGCGGCGGCAGGATAAGCAGGATCGGCGGCGGATCAGCCTTTCCCTGACCGCGAAGGGAAAGCGCATTCAGAAGCAAATCGAACGGGTCAGATATGCGCTCGAATACGAATTCCTGAGCGTGCTCGACGACACCGAACTGGAAACGCTTTACCGGATCCTCGACAAGCTGGAGCCGCAGGCCAAAAGCATTTTTACCTCACATGGTGCGTGGCAGCGGATCGTCAACAAGTACGATACCGATTCATTCAAGAAGCTCGGTCTCTGACAGACGGTCTTGTTTTATCCGCGGCGGACTCTGCATCATCTCCGCCCGAGCCGACCAGCGCAGCCGGAAAGCCATTACCCATTTCCGCGCAACGCGCTGTCCGTCACAGGTGCAAAGCCTGACTGAAGCCGGCTCAATAAATTACTTGCAAAACGCTATGATTGCGAATTACAACTAATACGCCAGCCGGGCTTGTTGGAAGAGGTGGGTGATGAAAACGGGCATTGCGGTAGGTTTGGTGTTGTCGCTGGTTGTCGGCAGGGCAGCGCATACTCAGCAGGCGAACCCGCCGGGGGTGACCGACAAGGAAATCAGGATCGGACAAACCTGGCCATACAGCGGGCCGTTATCGTTACACAGCGTGTCCGGCAAAACCCAGACGGCATATTTCGACATGGTCAACGTGGCCGGCGGCGTCAACGGCCGCTTGATCAAGTTCATCAGCCTGGACGATGCCTATTCCCCGCCGAAAGCGGTGGAGCAGACCCGAAGACTGATCGAGCAGGACGAGGTAGCGCTGCTGTTCGGCAGCTTCGGCACGGCAACCAGCCTCGCCGTCCTGCGCCAGGTGAATACCGCAAAGATCCCGCAGCTTCTGCTGATCGCTTCGACCGACCGCCTGACAAATCCGACCGAAGCGCCGTTCACTACGATTCTGCCGCCAAGCGCAAAGGTGGAGAGCGGTGCATTCGCAAAGTATGTGTTGTCGACGCTGCCCAAGGCGAAGATCGCCGTGATCTATCAGGATGATGATTTCGGCAAACTCTATCTGGCCAACTTCAAGAAGGGGCTCGGCGGAAAGGCTGCTGACATTGTCGGCGAAGCGAGCACGTCGGTGACCGATCCCACGGTCGAAAGCCAGATCATCTCACTGCAGGCGACCGGAGCGGATGTTCTGGTGCATTTCACACAGCGCAAGGCGACGGCACAGGCGATCAGCAAGGTTTACGATCTCAAATGGAATCCGGTCCAGCTGGTGACGGCGCCGTCATCTTCGATTCCGACGGTGATGAAAGTCGCCGGGCTGGAGAAGAGCCAGAACGTGATCAGCTTCACCTATTTTGTCGATCCGGGCGATCCGGGTATCAAGAAAAATCCTGGGTTTCGGAAATATCTGGAATTCATGGCGAAGTGGGACCAGGGCGCGGACCCCGAAGATACGACGAACGTCACGGCCTACACCGCAGCCGAAGCCCTGGTGCAGATCCTGCAACGTTGCGGCAATGATCTATCCTCGGCGAACATCATGAACAACGCGACCAACGGCGAAGCCTATCATTTGTCGCTGGCATTGCCAGGCATTGACTATAAGCCTACCGCTGACGACCACGAAGGAATTCGCAAGCTTCAACCCAGCCGTGTCACTGGCGATCACTATGAACCAGTCGGCGCTTTGATCGAATAAAGTCAGTCACTGCGATTCCCGTGGTCGAGTCTCGATCGGCCCTGCAACCCCATCCGGAACAGATACGTCATGGACGCAAATACAAAGTCACGCGTCGGCAGTGCGATCCGCGTAGAGCGTGACACCAAACGCTTCGGTATTGCGCGCGCCGCCTACACCGATCCTGACATCCTCAGTGCCGAAATGGCCGGGATCTTTGCGAAATGCTGGCTTTACGTCGGACACTCTTCCGAACTCAAGGATGCCGGCGCATTCAAGACCAGAACGATATCGGGACGGCCGCTGATCTTCCTGAAAGACAAGCAGAGTCAGATTCGATGTTTCTTGAACGTTTGCCCGCACCGCGGCGCGCAGATCTGCAGGTTGCGCGAGGGCTCGGCGCGTTCGTTCAGCTGCATCTATCACGGCTGGACCTTTGAGAACACCGGACGCGTAATGGGAGTCGCCGAACCCGAGACCTATCCGTCCGACTTCAGCAGCAATGGCCGGAATGACCTGGTCTCGGTGCCGCGGTTTGAGGAATATCGCGGTTTCTGGTTCGTGAATTTCGACGCTGGCGCGATCAGTCTTCAAGATTATCTCGGCGGCGCCCGCGAGTATATCGACGTCATTGTCGATCAGGCCGAACAGGGAATGGAGATCACGGGCGGCGTTCAGGAATACAGCGCGCGGGCGAACTGGAAGCTGCTCGCCGAAAACAGCGTCGACATCCTGCATGTGGAGGCGCTGCATCCGACCTACCTCGACCTCGTCGCAACCAATTCGAAGGGGCAGATTAAACGTGGCAAGATGCTTGGCAAGTGCATCGATCTCGGCAACGGGCATTCCGTGGTCGAACGGCAGGCCACCTACGGTCGGCCGATTGCGCAATGGATCTCGTTGTGGGGTGACGAGGCCAAGGTCGAAATCGACGCGATCTTCGCCAGGCTCGTCAAAAGTTACGGTGAGGAAAAAGCCATCCGGATGGCGCGCTATTCGCGAAACCTGCTGATCTTTCCCAATCTGGTTATCAACGACATCATGTCGATCACCGTGCGAACCTTTCAGCCGAAGGCCGCCGACTACATGGAGGTCAGCGTGTGGTCGCTAGCACCAAAGGAAGAGGTGGGTACGCCGGCGCTGTCGCGCCGGCTCGGCAATTTCCTTGAATTCCTGGGTCCGGGCGGGTTCGCGACGCCTGACGATATCGAGGCGCTCGAGTCCTGCCAGCGCGCCGCGATCGCGGCTCCCGAGGCGCCCTGGAACGATCTCTCGAAGGGATTCGACCCCAGCGGCAAGGATGACGTCGGCGACACCAAGGACGAGCTTCCGCAGCGCGCTTTTTGGCGCGGATGGCAGTCTCAGCTGCTTCAGGCAGGGGTCTAGGATGCCAAATCTGGAACAGCGAAGCCGGGCCGAAATCGAGGAGTTTCTGTACCACGAGGCGGCCCTGCTCGACGAATGGCGCCTGGTGGAATGGCGGAAGCTGTTTGCAGAAGAATGCAAATATCTGGTCCCGAACATGGCCGGCGATCCCTATGCGTCGCCCGATTCCACCCTGTACCTGATTGCCGACGACGCCCATCATCTGACCGAACGGGTCAAGCGGTTGGGCAAGCGCACGGCGCACGCCGAATACCCGCATTCTATCACCCAGCGCTCGATCAGCAACGTCCGGCTTGTGGAACGAACCCCTGATCATCTCGACGTGCACTGCAATTTTGTCACCTTCAGAACCAGCCAGGGCGTCACGGATACGTATTTCGGGAAGCATGAATATCGCTTCGTGCAGGCCGATGACGCTCTCCTGATTCAGCAAAAACGCAGCATCCTTGCGATGGGTGCACTTCGCCCGCACGGCAAACTATCCATCATCGTCTAAGGGGCCCGTCATGCTTGGAATAAAAGATCGCGTCGCGATCGTGACGGGAACCGCAAGTGGCATCGGAACCGGAATCGCCAGGAAGTTCGTGGCGACGGGGGCCAGGGTGGCCTGCGTCGATATTCAATCC